>ERZ1027208.17-NODE-17-length-141630-cov-47.666502_pt1 | contig 141630 bp, 141 predicted proteins | sample MGYA00520867_ERZ1027208 | MGnify/ENA primary metagenome ERZ1027208 (study PRJEB33311, sample SAMEA4378413) | marine metagenome | biome: Marine biome; feature: Fjord; material: Water | collected 2014-07-20T08:00:00Z/2014-07-... | depth 75 m ... | reverse complement strand
GCTTTTCATTTTGAAAGTCATGCAGTTCTTTTTCAATATAGTATGCATGCTGACCAGCTAACTTCGGCCATAATGGGTTTTCACTATTGCCATTTTGACCGTGGCAAGCAGCACATGTTGCCGCTTTAACACGCCCTTCATCAGCATCACCTGCCGCAAAAACGTGCATAGGCATTAGTAAAACCATCAAACAACTCAATAAAAACTTTAACTTCATCACTTACTCCAAAAATCTACTTAATACCTGAATAAAAAGCAGCCAGATTCGCTGCATCACTATCTGTTAATCCAGCGACCATCGCTTTCATGCTTGGGTCTACGCGCTTACCTGAACGAAAATCATTGATCTGTTTCTTTAAATACTGTTCTTTTTGGCCTGCTAAATTCGGATATATACCGATTGGGCTAATACCTGCGACCCCATGACAAGAAATACACCTCGCTGATACCGCTTTACCTGCTGCCGCATCACCGGCTATTGCATGACCCGACACCAATAACACAGTGGCCACCACGATTAAAAAGACCCTCATCACACTCACCCCTACAAACCAATCCACAAAATAAATATTTAGGCTTGATTTTACAATAAAACGTAGAGTTAGTTTTATCTTTTTCCCATCATTTACTGTTCGTCACACGAAAAACGTGTAGTCCGGTACAATAAAGCATACAACTCTATGCAAGCAATCCTATGAACCCTCTTTACCATCGAGCTGAGTTTTTACTCAGCGCACCTAATCTTAAAACCACTCCAGATGGTATTGAATTTGAGGTTGCCTTTGCGGGCCGTTCAAATGCGGGCAAATCTAGCACCATCAATACCCTAACCCATCAAAAAAGCCTTGCTCGCACCAGTAAAACGCCTGGACGAACTCAGCAATTAGTCTACTTCAAGCTTGATGAAACACGCTGTTTAGTTGATTTACCTGGCTATGGTTACGCTAAGGTCCCCCTTAATGTGCAGCTAAAGTGGCAAAAAGAGTTAGAGCATTACCTAGAAAAAAGAACGTCTCTTAATGGCTTAGTACTGGTCGTTGATATTCGTCGTTCATTGGCCGAGTATGACTTGCAAATGATTGAATATGCGACTCATTTAAACTTGGACGTCTTTGTTGCGTTAACTAAGGCTGATAAGTTAAGTCGTAACGTTGCTAAAAACACCTTATTTAGCGCACAAAAGTTATTCAAAGATACCTCGACAAGCATTCAGATTGAGTTGTTTTCCTCCTTAAAAAAAGAGGGTATCGAACCGCTTCATAACTGGTTAGATGCACATATGGGCGTCACAAAGGTATAAAATCCAGCCAACTGAGTTGGGGCGCTTTGGCTTAATAATAATTAATCCTTACCCAAAAAGAAAAAGAAGGGGAAAGAGAAGCGGCCGCTAGACAACCCCTCTTTGCTTAAATAGCTTTAAACACTTGCTGATTAACGCCCTTCTAATGAGCTTCATCCCAATTATTCCCAGTGCCTACATCCACAATCAGCGGCACATCCAGCTTAAGCGCTTCGCTCATCTTACGATTAATAATTGAGGTTGCTTGCTCTAAATAGTCATTCTTAACCTCAAACACCAGCTCATCATGCACTTGCATAACCATGCGTACTGGCGGGCTTTCTATCGTCATCCATTGATCAACCTTTATCATGGCCATCTTTATAATGTCGGCTGCCGTTCCCTGCATCGGTGCATTAATGGCTGTTCTTTCTGCATATTGCCTTAGCTGACCATTCTTAGCATTAATATCTGGAAGGTACAGGCGGCGTCCCAATAAGGTTTCAATATAACCCTGTTCTCGCGCCAATTCCCTTGTTTCATCCATATATTGCTTAACACCTGGGTAGCGCTCGAAGTAAAGGTTGATATAGCCTTGCGCTGCGCCTCGCTCAATGCCCAGCTGCTTTGCTAGGCCAAAAGCGGACATACCATAGATAAGGCCAAAATTAATGGCCTTGGCTGACCGCCTCTGGTGACCCTCCACCTGTTCTAGCGACACCCCAAACACTTCTGCGGCCGTTGCCTTGTGCACATCAAGCCCACCTTGAAATGCTTTCATCAACCCTGCATCTTGGGATAAGTGCGCCATAATCCGTAGTTCTATTTGAGAGTAATCGGCTGCCAGCACGGTATAGCCAGGTTCTGCAATAAACGCCTGCCGGATCCGACGACCCTCCTCGCTTCGTACAGGAATGTTCTGTAAGTTAGGGTCCGAAGAAGATAAACGCCCAGTGGCTGTTACTGCCTGATGATAGGAAGTGTGTACTCGCCCAGTAACTGGGTTAATTTGCTTGGGCAGCTTATCCGTGTAGGTAGAACGTAGTTTACTAAAGCTACGGTATTTAAGAATTAACTTAGGTAGAGGAAAATCGATGGCCAAGTCTTGCAAAACACTTTCGGCTGTTGATGGCTGACCTTTAGGCGTTTTCTTCAGGATAGGCAAGCCTAACTTATCATATAAAATGGCTTGAATTTGCTTTGGGGAGCCTAAGTTAAAGGCCTCACCTGCAGCCGCATGAGCTTGGTTCTCTAGTTGTTGAATTTTTTCTGCTAACTCTGTGCTTTGCTGCTGAAGCATTCGCTCATCAACCAGCACACCGGTCTGTTCCATACGCGCTAACACTGGCAACAAAGGCATCTCTAACTCTTGATATACCTTCATTAATGAGGGCTCTGCCTCTAACTTTTCAAACAAGCATTGGTGTAAACGCAAACTCACATCTGCATCTTCTGCTGCGTAAGGCGCGGCCACTTCAATGGTAACTTGGTCAAAGCACACTTGCTTGGCCCCTTTACCGGCTACCTCTTCATAATGGATGGTTTGATGCCCTAAATATTTATCAGCTAGGGCGTCCATATTATGCCGTGTTACCGTGCTGTTTAATACGTAGGATTCCAACATGGTGTCATGCGCAATGCCTTGCACATTAATTCCGTGATTTTTTAAGACATTGGCATCATATTTTAGGTTCTGGCCAATTTTAAGCACTGACTCATCTTCTAGTAAAGGCTTCAACTGGTCCAAAACCCATTGCCTAGACAATTGTTCTGGTGCACCGGGGTATTGATGTGCAACTGGCACATAAGCCGCATGTCCAACTTTTACAGAAAACGAAACACCCACAACCAATGCCTTTGTGTAATCAAGACTGGTTGTTTCTGTATCAAAGGCAAAGCACTTGGCCGCCGCTAAAGTCTCAAGCCATTGTTTAAAACTTTCCTCATCCAATAAGGTGTCAACCTTTACTGGCGACATCTCTGGCAACTCTTCAGCCTGAACCTCTCCTTTTGGCTCGCCTCTACCTGCTGGGCTTTTTCCTGAGTCTAATTGCTTTAACCAACTGGTAAACTCAAAGTGACTTAACATGTCGCGTAGCCGATCTTTATCTGCCGCCCCTTTAACTAGGTCTGTCGGTGACTCATTTAATGGAACATCGCAGCGAATAGTCACCAAGTCCTTTGAAAGGGGAATAGCCGCCATATGTTCTCGTAAGCTTTCGCCAACCTTACCCTTCACTTCACTAGCATGCTCCAACAAGTTATCCAGTGAGCCATATTTATTTAACCACTTGGCAGCCGTTTTTGGACCCACCTTCGGCACCCCTGGAATATTGTCTGACGTGTCGCCCATTAAGGTTAAGTAGTCAATAATTTGCTCGGCGGTGACTCCAAACTTTTCTATCACACCCGCTGGGTCTAGGAAATCGTTATTCATTGTGTTGATCAACGATATTTTTTCATTCACCAATTGCGCAATATCTTTATCGCCGGTTGAGATAATTACCTTCAAGCCCTCTGAAGCCGCCATCTTCGCCAAGGTCCCGATCACATCATCAGCTTCAACACCTGATTCCATAACCAGCGGCAAACCCATTGCCTTAATCAGCTCATGCAAGGGCTGAATTTGCTCCCTTAGCTCTTCTGGCATTTTTGTTCGATTCGCCTTGTAGTCGCTATACATATCATGGCGAAAGGTTTTCCCCGGCGCATCAAAGATGACACCCAAGTATGCATCGGGGTAAGTGGCCACTAACTTTTTTAGCATATTCGTCACCCCCAAAATAGCATTGGTATAGTCGCCTTTCGAATTTGTTAGCAAGGGAAGCGCGTGATATGCACGAAACAAATAAGAAGAGCCATCAACCAGCACCAACGTTTTATCTGCCATAAAAATAGTATCCAATAATAATAATTAACGCGATTATACGTCGAGTGTTACCATCATGTGGCGCTAAAGATTATAAGGAGTTGTATGAGCACCCAGAAGCGAGAAGCCTGGAAAGTATTTCAAATCATTGCTGAGTTTGTTGATGGCTTTGAACAACTATCACACGTTCGACCTGCGGTCACCATGTATGGGTCTGCCAGCCTTAGTGAAGACCACCCTGACTACAAGCGCGCCGAGGCCATTGCTTTAGCCTTATCAGATGCTGGCTTTTCAATTCTAAGCGGTGGTGGCCCGGGTATTATGGAAGCCGCTAACAAAGGAGCGCACCAAGGCGCATCAGTCAGTGTCGGCCTTAACATCCAATTACCCCATGAGCAAGCAGCTAACTCTTATCAAGATATTAGCTTGAATTTTAAGCACTTTTTTGCACGTAAGGTTATGTTTGTAAAGTATGCCACGGCCTATGTGGTGCTGCCTGGGGGATTCGGCACATTGGATGAATTAGCTGAAATCCTTACTCTAATTCAGACAGGTAAATCTCGAAAAATACCCATTATTCTCGTTAATAAGGCATTCTGGAAGGGCTTAGTCGATTGGTTCTCAAACACATTGGTTGCAGAAGGCACTCTCTCGGTAGAGCATACCAAGCTGTACCAATTTTGCGAAACACCTGACGAAGTATTAACGGCTATTTTCGACTTCTATGAGCAGCGTGGCTTTGCACCATCAGCCGAAGAGGCAGAAATACTATCAACGCTTTAAATGGCTAGGTTAAAAAACAGCAAGTTGTACAAAAGCTCGTGGTTAGTGTCATAATTGGTCATCTATTTAGTTTAAAGGACACTTCATGCCTAGCATACGACCTGTTTTTCTAGCATTCCTCTTTCTCGCTAGTGCGCCAGCCATAGCAGACAGTTTACAACCTGCTGTTATTCCTGAGCCGCCTGAGCTACCAGCTCAAATTGTTGATGGCGAGAATATTAGTCCTGACATTACCATTACTCGCAAAAAGATCAAGACAGTGACCGAATACAGTGTCAACGGCAATGTCTACATGATAAAAATATCCCCTGATAACGCACCAGCGTACTACATGATCGATAGTGATGGCGATGGTAATTTAGAAACAAGGCGCTCAGATCTTGAGCAAGGCATGAATATTCCACAATGGCTACTTTTTAGCTGGTAAGAAAAACTTAGAGCACCATCATATGTCTGTTTATACAGTTGTTGAGCATGCTCAACTGGTTCATCATTTAAAACGTTATCAGCTAGGAGAGTTAGTCGCTTATCAAGGGATTAGCTCAGGCATTGAAAATACCAACTACTTTGTCACCACCACACATGGCGAGTACGTTCTAACGCTATTTGAAGAACTTAAAGCAGAAGAACTCCCCTATTTCTTGACCGTTATGGCATTTGCTTGCAATAGCGGCGTGCCCAGCGCTCAACCCATTTTAAATAGGGACGGTAATTACCTCTCTAATTTAAACGGTAAACCAGCCGCTTTTGTTGAAAAACTGCCCGGCACTGATGTAAGCACACCTAACCCCACTCAGTGCGCTGTTATTGGCCAATCAATGGCTCAGTTACATTTGGCCAGCTTATCGCTCGACCTCTACCGTGAAAACAGCCGAGGTGACACTTGGCGCCAACAGGCAGGTGAGCTGTTAATTCCCCTTGTGGGTTCAGACTCAGCGACACTAATAAGTGATGAGTTGGCTTTTCAAGCCCCTTATGCCTCTTTAGATATCCCTAAAAGCGTTATTCACGCCGACCTTTTTAAGGATAATGCATTATTTCAAGGCAATGAACTGTCTGGCATTATCGACTTTTATTATGCCTGCAATGATTACTTTATCTACGACATCGCTGTATCCGTCAATGACTGGTGTGTTAATGAAGACGGCTTACTAGACCCTGCCAGGCTCAATGCTTTTATGCGCGCATATCAATCTGTTCGGCCATTAAGTACTCAAGAAATAAAACACTGGCCGATGGTTATCAGAGCTGCTGCGTTAAGGTTTTGGTTGTCTCGCTTACGTGACGTACACTTCCCAAAAGAAGGCCAAATGACGCATTTAAAAGACCCTAATGCTATGAAGCGAATCTTATTAGCTAGGCGCAATAAGCCCGACAATTACACCCTCATTTAACCCGTACTAACATTGCAATGACCTTTGCAGCCGACCGAGTCCAAACACATGGTTAATAAATTAATAGGCCTCATCGATGGCCTCAATCAAACCATTTTCAATATTGTCGCCTGGTTAACCGCCGCCATGGTTTTTACCATGTTCACTATTGTGGCTTTACGCTATGGCTTTAACATTGGATCCATTGCCTTACAGGAAGCTATCACCTATATGCATGGCCTTGTTTTTATGCTGGCTTTAGCACATACATTAAAAAGCAACGGCCATGTCCGCGTGGATATATTTTACCAACGCTGGGGAGAAAAAGGCCAAGCTATCGTTAATTTGCTGGGCTCCCTCTTCTTGCTGCTCCCTGTTTGTAGTTTTATTGCTTATATCAGCTGGGGCTATGTCGCCACATCTTGGTCCTATTTCGAAGGGTCTCGAGAGGCGGGTGGCTTAGATGGTGTGTTTTTATTAAAATCACTCATCCCTCTAATGGCACTATTGTTGTCTCTTCAAGGGCTGTCTGAGTCGATGAAGTCCATTAATGTACTAAGGGACTGTAATGGACGGTAGTATTGCGTTATGGATGTTTGCAGCTGTTTTTATCGTCTTACTGATGGGCTACCCTGTTGCGCTAAGTCTAGCCGGTACAGCCCTCGCGTTTGCGTGTGCTGGTGATTACCTTGGTTATTTTGATTATGCTTTTTTAGAGGCACTGCCAAACCGATTATTCGGCATCATTGAAAATGACACCCTTATTGCAGTCCCTTTGTTTATTTTTATGGGGGTGATGCTAGAAAAATCAGACATTGCAGCTGGTCTACTAGAAAACATGTCAAAACTATTTGGCCGCCTACCTGGTGGGCTTGGTTTTTCAGTGGTATTAGTGGGAATGCTAATGGCTGCCAGCACCGGCATTGTTGGTGCAACGGTTGTTACCATGGGGTTACTGTCGCTACCGACCATGCTGAACAGACAATATGATCCGGCACTGGCCTGTGGCACTATTTGCGCCTCTGGAACCCTTGGCCAAATCATTCCACCCTCTATCGTCTTGGTGTTACTTGGAGAAGTTATTTCTTCTGCCTACCAACAAGCACAACTTGATATGGGGATTTTCGCACCCGATACTGTCTCTGTTGGCGACCTATTTGCCGGTGCTTTACTCCCCGGGTTGCTGCTTGTTATCTTGTATATTTTATACCTTGCCGCAGTTGCTTTTTTTAAACCTCAAGCTTGCCCACCAATTCTGGTTCAACAGGATGATAAGCCCTTACTCTTCGCCCTTATAAAAGACTTGTTGCCCCCGCTTGTTCTAATTATTTCCGTGCTCGGTTCTATTATTGCTGGTATAGCCACCCCAACAGAAGCTGCATCTGTGGGTGCAATGGGGGCTATTTTTCTTGCTGCATTAAATAAGCAATTGAGCGTGGATCAATTAAAGAAGGTTTCACGCGAAACCAGCCACGTCACCAGCATGGTATTTTTTATCTTAATTGGTGCATCTTTATTTTCATTGGTCTTTCGTGGCTTTGGTGGCGATGACTTTATAGAAGAGCTCTTACTCGGTTTACCCGGCGGGGTTTTTGGGGCCATGCTAGTTGTCATGCTAGTGATGTTTTTGCTTGGTTTTGTTTTAGATTTTATTGAGATTACCTTCGTGGTTGTTCCTATTGTTGCGCCTATTTTATTGACCATGGGGGTTGACCCTATCTGGTTAGGAATTATGATTGCACTAAACTTACAAACCTCCTTCTTAACGCCTCCGTTTGGTTTTGCTCTCTTCTATTTACGAGGCGTTGCACCAGACAGCATCAAAACAAGTCAAATATACAAAGGGGTCATACCTTTCATTCTTATTCAGCTTGGGCTTTTAGCCCTACTAGCAGTATGGACGGACTTAGCCACCTGGTTACCCCGAATGATATATGGGCATTAAAATATCCATGTATGGCTTTTTCTATGCATAAGCTCGGTATACACTAAGAGAAAAATACCAGGGGATACGATAATGGTTGCGGCACTAAATAAGGATGAGACGTTAGACACTGAGGTCACTCGAACAACCTTGCTCGACACTGGAACAGTCGAACAAAAACGGGCGGAGATAAAGGCCTACCTCCAGCAGACTTTTCTTTTAGAGGAGCATTTATACCAAACCCTTAACCATGATGATGCTTTCTACCTTCGAGCAGAGAGGCTTCGTCACCCCTTGGTTTTTTACTACGGACATACGGCTGCTTTTTTTATTAATAAGCTCAGTCTTGCCTCTTTAGTCTCACAGCGCGTCAACCCTCGTTTTGAATCAATCTTTGCGATTGGCGTTGATGAGATGTCCTGGGATGATTTGGATGAAAACAATTATGACTGGCCTAACATCGATGAAGTGCGCCAATACCGTCAAACTGTATTGGAGCTTCTCAATTCACTTATTGATACCCTAGAGCTCAGCTTACCCATTACATGGGACAGCGAGTTTTGGCCCATACTCATGGGCATTGAGCATCAGCGTATCCACATAGAAACCTCCTCTGCTATTATTCGGCAAATGCCTTTAAAGCATTTGCAATCACACCCTGCTTGGGCTGTTTGCCCACACAGTGGCAGCGCGCCTGTCAATCAACTCATCCCTGTTGCCGCTGGCCAAGTCACCTTGGGCAAAGAACGAGACAGCAACACATTCGGGTGGGACTGCGAGTACGGTGAGAAAAAGTCTGATGTTGAGGCATTCTCTGCCAGCAAATACCTCGTATCAAATGCTGAGTTTTTGGAGTTTGTCCAAGCGGGTGGTTACCATAAAAACAAATACTGGACCGACGAAGGCTGGCAATGGGTTCAATACATAAAGCCTGAACATCCCTTGTTTTGGCGTAAAAAGAAAGACACTTATCTTTTACGCACCCTGCTGGCCGAGCAAGACATGCCTTGGAATTGGCCAGTGGAAATTAATTATCTTGAAGCCAAAGCGTTTTGCAATTGGCTTAGCGAGAAAACAGCAAAACCCATTCGCTTACCGACTGAAGATCAGTGGCTGCATTTACATACTACGCACTCCGTTCCTAACCAAACTGAGTGGGACATAGCGCCTGGTAATATAAACCTTGAGCATTGGGCCTCTGCTTGCCCTGTTGATCACTTTAAATTTGGTGAGTTTTACGACTTAATTGGCAATGCTTGGCAGTGGACAGAAACGCCCATTAGCGGCTTGAATGGTTTTGAAGTTCACCCTTTATATGATGACTTTTCTGCACCCACCTTTGATACTCAACACAACCTTTTCAAGGGTGGTAGTTGGATTTCAACAGGTAATGAAGCAACTAAACACGCACGTTATGCGTTTAGACGACACTTTTATCAACATGCTGGCTTTCGGTATGTTGAATCTAATCAACCCATAGAAAAACCGACTGCTATGTACGAAACCGACACCGCTGTTTCCCAATATTGCCATTTCCACTATGGCCCCCGCTATTTTGATGTTGAAGACTTATCAGCACATTGTGTTCGCTTGTGCATGGAAAAACTTCAAGATAAACCACGGTTGCGCGCCCTCGACTTAGGTTGCGCAGTTGGCCGCGCCTCTTTTGAACTAGCTCAACACTTTGATAGTGTTACGGGGATTGATTTTTCTGCTCGATTTATTCGCATGGCACATCAAATGCAACAAAAAGGCAGTATTCATTATGAGTTAATAGAAGAGGGCGAGATTGTTTCTTACCACGAGCAGCAACTTAAGCAGCTCGGCCTTAGCAGCCAACTGGGTGACATTGAGTTTATTCAAGGTGATGCATCCAACCTAAAACCTCAATTTGACCAATATGATCTAGTATTAGCCATTAACCTGATAGATAGGTTACGCACACCCGCTGTTTTTCTTAATGATATCCGGCAGCGGATTAATGTAGGCGGCTTATTGGCAATAGCCTCACCCTATACATGGCTAGAAGAGTTTACACCGAAAGAAAACTGGTTGGGCGGCATCCGTAAAGATGGTGAACCTTACTCGTCCTTAGATGGTTTAAAAGAGCAATTAAGTGATCACTTTGAATTACTCGGTGAGCCGGTTGACGTTCCCTTTGTTATTCGGGATACTGCCCGAAAATTTCAGCATAGCTTTAGCCAGCTAACCATTTGGCAACGAACCCGTTAAACCACTTATGACTAATGACACATTAATGGACCATTCTGATAACCCCGTAACTGTTTCTATTGCGCGCCGAGCTAAGGCCGGCAAAGAAAAACTTTATGAAGACTGGCTACATAGCATTTCTGAGGTGGCCACTAAGTTCCCTGGTCATCAAGGTGTCCATATCCTAAAACCCTCCGCCAAAACCGGGGGAGACTACGTGCTAATTGTTGGGTTTAGTAGTTACGCCCATCAAAAAGAATGGGAAAAGTCGGATATTCGCCAACGTTTTCTTGATGAGCTTGAAGAAAAAGACCTTGTTGAAGGGCCCGCCGATATCAAGAAGGTCTCTGGCCTAGAGTTTTGGTTTACGTTGCCTGAAGTTCCTGTCCATGCTCGTCCCAACCAGCATAAAATGGCACTCGTCTTGCTGGTTGTTGTGTTTTTTATTATTTATGCAACACATTTAGTGGCTGGTTCTTGGTTAGCCACACTAGAGCCTGCTCTCCGCATTGCCCTAATGGTTTTTGTGCAAGTACTGCTAATGACCTATGTCATTATGCCTAACGTCACCCGCTTATTTAAGGCTTGGTTATTTAAGTAACCAAGCCTTAATGTCTATCAAATCTTACGTGCTCGCATATAGGCATATTCAGACAAGTCAGACCAACGCATAGCTTGCTGCTGAAAACTATTGTACGACGCATACACTTTTTGTGAAAAAGGGTCGCGTTCTATCAATTCATGAACCACTTCATTAGATAGGCTGTGCATTGTTTTTAAAACATCATCGGGTAGCGCCTTTACCTGCACCTCATGTTTAGTAACGAGGCTTTCTAATGCTTGATTATTTTTAGCCATAAACTCTGACAGCATATCCATATTGGCTGCTTTACACGCTTCCCTCACAATCAGTTGAAGGTCTACGGGGAGACCAGCAAATGCATCTTTATTAACAAACGTTTCTAGCGTCGCGCCCGGTTCATGCCACCCAGGGTAATAATAATTTTTAGCCGCTTTATACAATCCGAAAGCCATATCATTGTATGGACCAATCCACTCTGTCGCGTCAATAGCGCCAGATTGAAGTGAAGTAAAGACCTCCCCACCGGGCAGACTAACAGGTGTGCCGCCTGCACGTTTCAACACTTCGCCACCCAAACCAGGGATGCGCATTTTCAACCCTTTAAGGTCATCAAGCGAGTGAATATCTTTACGAAACCAACCTGCCATTTGTACCCCTGTATTGCCAGAGGCCATTGGGATGAGGTTAAACCTATCATAGAGTTCCTCCCACAAGGCCATACCACCCCCGTGATACAACCAACCATTAACCTCCTGAGCAGTCATCCCAAATGGAATGGCGGAGAAAAACTGTGTTGCCTCATTTTTACCTTTCCAGTAATAGGGTGCTCCATGACCCATTTCAGCCGTACCACGAGACGTTGCATCAAACGCTTCAAACGCTGGCACCAATTCATTTGCCCCATACACTTTAATACGGATACGCCCGCCACTCATTTGTTCAATTGTTTTAGCAAGCCGGTTAGCATTGGTTCCTAACACTGGAAAGTTTTTTGGCCAGGTTGTTACCATTTTCCAGCTAAACTCGGCTTTGGCTGCCATGCTCTGTGAGCTGACAGATAAACTGCTACTTGCTAAAGCAGCCACTCCTATGGATTTTACAAAATCACGACGCTTCATTACCCTGCTCTCCTATTTGTATTTAGCACCAACTTAAGCTGGTGGCTGGTTCTTTAAGAAGCTCTTGAATATTCGCCTCTATCACTCGATAACCCACATTACCATAAATAATTTGGCGGCCTTCATTAAATACTAGGGTCGGACTGCCTGTTACTCGGTACGTCTCTTTTAAGAGAGAACCTTGGTTTAATGCCGCAAAGGCTGCACCATTGGATATCTCATCTTGAATAACATCAACAGGTAAGCCCAGTCCCTCAGCAATTTTAAGCTGCTCGCTCAACTTGACATTGCCCAGTAACCTTAGGCAACAAACCCTTCTTATCAGCCAGCTGAACGGCCTTAATGAATAGGTGACATGACGCGGAGCTAAGGGGTATGTTTTTTTGCCATATCTGTTCATGCACATCAATGTGCTTAAATTTTGCTGCTGTCTCAAAAACCCATTTCCCATAAGCCTGAACACCACCTCTATCTTTCCAGTTTGTCTCTATTTTCGAGTCAACCGAACCAAAAACAGGAATAAAGTGCAGTTCTACGTTTATTTTATCGCCAAATGTTTTCTTCAACTCATCCATACGAATTTGCGCTAGGTAAGCCCATACACAGAGCACATCAGAAAAATACAGTATGGATACTTTTTTGGACGTTGACATGATTTCACAGCCTCAGCATCAGTTAATTACCCCCTCTATATTATAATAGAGAACGTTGAGTGGGAGGCCTTTCCCTTTATAGCTTATTTACCGTACACCAAAATATGCTTAATGGTGCCGCAAAGCACTGAGCCTTTCTCAACCTAAAACACTCTAATAATGCCGCAATAAAACCTGCTTTAGACTGAACATTATTAATAAGCAACCCGTTATAATTAGTCACCTTCATACACTAAACAAACACCTCCTTATGAACAAAGTAGAAGCTAAATTTGAAAAAGCCTTATATGCCGCACGTTGGTTACTGGCTCCTTTATACCTTGGTTTAAGCCTAGCCCTTCTTCTACTATTCATTAAGTTTTTTCAAGAGGCTCTTCATTTTTTTCCAATTATATTGTCAACCACCGAGTCTGATATGGTGCTGGTTATTCTCTCACTGGTGGATATGGCGCTTGTAGGCGGCCTAATTGTGATGGTGATGCTGAGTGGTTATGAAAACTTTGTCTCTCAAATTAACCTTGCTGATGATGAAGAAAAACTGTCTTGGCTAGGCAAGTTAGATTCTGGCTCGTTAAAACAAAAAGTTGCTGCCTCTATTGTGGCCATTTCATCCATCCATTTATTACAAAAATTCATGAATGCTGAACATATCACTAATGATAAATTAATGTGGTTCGTTATTCTGCACCTTACCTTTGTACTATCTGCCATTGGCATGGCTTGGGTGGACAAAATGAATAGGAAGTGATTCACATTGCCTTAATAATATAAGGCCCTTATAATTCCGCTTTTTATAACCTTTCGGAATAACAAAACGCATGTCTCCCCCGTCTGTACGTCATCGCATTGCTGCTAAAGCCTTATTACTTTTAACCCTATTCACCTCACTAAATGCTTTTGCCACCAATGGTTTATTTAGCTTGGGCTATGGTGCCCGCCAAACGGCTATTTCTGGCAGTGGCGTTGCTTTCCCTCAGGATGCGCTTATTGCCACCATCAACCCAGCAGGTGTTGTATTCTTAGAGGAACAATCTGAGTTCAATGCCCAATATTTTTCCCCTAATCGCGAATACACCGTTGCTGGACCTACTCGAGCACCCGCCCTAAATTCTCCACCGCCTTACCCTGGCGGCACCGTTGGTAGTGATAGTGAGCAATTTTTAATTCCCTCCATGGGATTCAACTGGGCACTGAGTCCCGTTTCGGCTATTGGTTTCGCTGTGTATGGTAATGGTGGAATGACAACTGATTACTCATCTAGCGATACACCCTATGGCGCGGGTTCATTTGCTGCAGATCATGCGGGTGTTGACTATGCCCAAGTATTTGCAAATGTAAATTACTCTAGAAAGTTTGCTGATGGCAAGGCATCGTGGGGCGTCGCCGCTATCGTCAACTATTCATTCTTAAGAATGAATGGCTTATCTAGCTTTGCGGCTTTTTCAAAGGACCCTAGCGCCTTATCTGACAATGGTTATGACCGCTCCTTTGGCCTTGGCTTCAGAGTTGGCTTAATGGGCGAAATTTTACCCGGCTTCCGTCTAGGTGCCTCCTACCAAACAGCCATTGAAAATACCTTTGATGACTACCGTGGCTTATTTATTCATAATGGTGAATTTAACATTCCTGCTAATGCACAAATTGGCCTTGCTGTTGATATTGGCCCAGGTGTATTAACCGTTGATATTCAGCAAATTCAATACAATGAGAATGACACCATTGGCACCTCCTCACTTGCTTTACTTAGTGGTAGTCAGTTAGGTGGGGGGTCGTTGGGTTTTGGCTGGGATAATATGACCGTCTACAAACTCGGCTATACATGGGCAGATGAGAATGGCTGGACCTGGCGATTGGGCACCAGCTATGGGCAGCAGCCTATTCCAGAAAAGGAAGTGACCTTTAATATAGTCGCACCTGGCGTTATTGAGCATCATTACACAGCTGGCTTTTCAAAGAGCTTGGCCAACAATAAAGAAATTAGTCTAGCGCTTATGTACGCACCTAAAAAGTGTGTTCGAGGCAATAGCTTGTTTGTAGCAACAGACACGGTAGAACTTTGCATGAGTCAGTTCTCGGTTGATTTAGGCTTCTCTTTCTAAACCTAAACCTGCTAAGTGCTAAAAAAGGGGTAATGGAAACGTTACCCCTTTCTTTATGCCTGTAAATTTTATACAGTAATTAGTACTCAACTAAAGCACTTATAGGAATAAATATGGAATACAGGCCTCTCGGTAGAACCGATTTAAACATTAGTCTAATTGGTTTAGGTACCATGACTTGGGGACGGCAGAATACTCAAAGCGAAGGCTTTGAACAAATGGATTACGCCCTAAGCCAAGGCATTAACTTTTTTGATACGGCAGAAATGTATGCGGTACCACCAAATGAAAAGACCTACGGCACAACTGAGACCATTATTGGTAATTGGTTTGCCGCCCGCAAGAATCGCCATGACGTGATTCTTGCTTCCAAAATAGCTGGCCCTGGGATGTCATGGGTTAGAAATGGCAATAACTTTATTGATAAGAAAAACATTAATTTAGCCGTGGAATCGAGTCTAAAGCGCCTACAAACTGACTATATCGACCTATACCAACTACATTGGCCAAATCGCGGCTCTTATCATTTTGGACAAACCTGGGATTACGCACCTCAATTTGATAAACAAGCGGTAGAAGACAACTTTTTAGAAACATTAGAAACCCTAAACCTGTTGATAAAAGCAGGAAAAATCCGTCATATAGGCCTATCTAATGAAACTTCTTGGGGCACTGCTAAGTGGTTAGAACTAGCTGAAAAACACCAGCTTCCGAGAATGGCCTCTATTCAAAATGAATACTCCCTTCTATGCCGACATTTCGAGCCAGATCTAAGTGAACTGGCGTTACATGAGGATTGCGGCTTACTGGCTTGGTCACCACTTACCCGCGGCTTGATGAGCGGAAAATACCTAAACGGTGCGCGCCCTAAAGGTACGCGTTTAAGCATTGATTCGCGCAAAGAGCACCGTTTAGGCGCCCCCCTCGATGCCGCTATTATCGACTACATTGCCCTAGCCGACACACACCAAATGGACGTATGCCAAATGGCCATAGCGTTTGTAAACCAGCAACCTTTTGTTAGCTCCACGCTTATTGGCGCGACCAATATGGCGCAGCTCAAAAGCAACATTGCCTCTATTGATATTCAGCTAAGTGATGAAATACTATCTGCTATCGCTCAGCTGAGGCGACAACACCCCATGCCATTTTAATATTTTGGCTTTACATCGATTAAAAATAAGCTTTCAATAACAGTACTCACCTTATCAATTAATAAGGTGAGCAACTTTTAATGGAGTTTCTAATGCGTAAAAGTATCAAAGGTACCCAGACAGAAAAGAACTTAATGGCTGCATTTGCTGGCGAGTCACAAGCAAGGAATAGGTACACCTATTTTGCCAGTGCCGCAAAGAAAGAAGGCTTAATCCAAATTGCCGAGATCTTTGAGGAAACAGCGCACCAAGAAAAAGAGCACGCTAAGCGGTTCTTTCAGTTTCTGGAAGGCGGTGAGGTTCAAATAACAGATACCTTCCCCGCTGGAAAAGTGGCCAGCACACTTGAGAATTTAAGGGCTGCTGCCGCTGGTGAAGAGCATGAGTGGACTGATTTATACCCTGCTTTTGCAAAAGTAGCTAGGGAAGAGGGCTTTAAACAGGTAGCCTCTGCTTTCGATGCCATTTCAATTGCTGAAAAGCAACACGGTAAACGCTATAAGGAACTGGCTGATAACCTTGAAACCGGGCACGTTTTCAAGCGAAACGATACTCTCGTATGGCGGTGCAGAAACTGCGGCTACCTGCATGAAGCGAAAGAAGCACCTGCAACTTGCCCAGCTTGTCTGCACCCTCAAGCATATTTTGAGTTATTGGCTGAGAATTGGTAAGTTTTTTCTTAAACCCCATTTATAACATTTTCAATAACCAGCTCTTCTGCAAGGGGATAATTAACTATTGCGACTCAACAATTTAACCGTACTCAAGGGGGATATTACCCAAGCGTCTGTGGATGCTATTGTCAATGCTGCAAACCCTTCTTTACTTGGCGGTGGCGGTGTTGACGGCGCCATTCATCGTGCCGCAGGCCCTCTGCTGCTCAAGGCTTGCCAAGCCATAGAAGCCAACAATGGCATTCGTTGCCCGACGGGGCAAGCTAGAATAACAACCGCTGGTAAACTAAGGGCTCACCATGTTATTCATACCGTAGGCCCTCGGTACCATATCGACCCAAAACCCGAACAATTACTCAGTTTGGCCTATAAAAACTCTCTGGAACTCGCCCAGCTCTATCACTGCCGGTCTATCGCCTTTCCTGCTATTTCATGTGGCGTTTACGGTTACCCAATTGATGAGGCTGCCGACATAACGGTTAATACTTGCCAGCATGCTAACTTTAAGCATATCAATATTTATTTTTTCCTGTTTCAGCAAACAACTTTTGATGCTTGGGAGCGTCTAGTTCGCTAACAATCTGAGCAGCTACTTTTTACTGTAAAAAGGAACAAGGGCATTAATCATCATTAATGCCCCAGTTAATTAACTAGCGGCTAAACCACCACGGTAGCGGCAAGATAAATCATGTAAAAACAACTACCTGTAGCAGCAAGGAAGCTTATTGAACGCAAGATATCTAAGTTTGCTATATAGAAGACACCGTGTAGCACCCTTGCGCCTAAAAAGATGCATGCAATCATTTCTAAGCTGGCTAGATCAAGCCCTGCAGCAACAACAATCACGCAGGTTGCTGTGTATAACATAAGTGCTTCCCATGCATTTGATTGAGCAGCAACCGCACGTGCACCAACCCCTTCTAATTCTGCTTGTTGCTGACGAGGGTGGTTATTATCAATTGTTCCAAATTGCTTCATTCGAGCATATGCACTCACCCAAGACAACATAATAGGTAACACCATCGCACCCAATAAAGCGTATAAAATATGCGCCATTCTTTTCTCCTTCTAGTTTTATATTTATTGAATTGCCAAATTGGCAATCCAGTGCAAATACTAGCAAAATTGCTGACACAATTGAATAATACTCAGAACTTAAATTAAAGGCTGACAAACACACCATGCGTATTCACTATTTGCAACATGTGCCTTTTGAAGGGCTCGGCAGCATCGAAGCTGCTCTTCAGCACAAAGGCCACACACTCTCTTCAACTCAGCTATATTCTAATCAACGCTTACCGGCTATAAATGATATTGACTGGCTCATCATAATGGGCGGTCCCATGAGCATAGACGATGAAGAAAAATACCCTTGGCTTACGCCCGAAAAACATTTTATCAAGGAGGCCATTCATGCAGGAAAAATTGTTTTAGGTATTTGCCTAGGTGCCCAATTAATAGCGTCAGCACTAGGCGCTAAAGTCTATAAAAACCCTCACCGTGAAATTGGTTGGTTTAAGATTAGGCCATCTGACAGCATCAAAGGTACGGCCTTATCGACGATCTTGGATACGCCCATTGACGTTTTTCATTGGCATGGGGATACCTTTGATTTGCCCGCTGATGCAAAGAGGATTGCCGCTAGTAAGGCCTGTAAAAACCAAGGCTTTATTATGGGTGATAAGGTTTTAGCGCTACAGTTCCATCTAGAGGCATCTATCCTATCAGCTGCTGCGCTCGTTGAGCATTGTGGTGATCAGTTGGATGATTCACCTTATGTCACCTCTAAAGAAGATATTTTGTCAGAGCCCCTTAAGTTCGAAAAAACTAACCAAATGATGGCACGCATTATAGGGCTCCTTGAGAAAAAATCATTGCACTCTGCTGGTACTTAGCCAGCGTGTTAAAGTAACTTTATTGTATTAACGGCTAGGTGATCAGGTGTCTGACTTATTTGAAGAAAAATCTAAAGATTGGGATAGCAACGATATTGTACAAAAAATATCATCCAGTGTTGGCGAGTCAATTTTAAGCCACTTAACCCTTAACACACAGATGAGCGTGATGGACTTTGGGGCAGGCACTGGCTTAATTTGTCACCAGATCGCACCGTTAGTTAAAAAGATCACTGCGGTTGATATTTCCCGGTCAATGCTCGATAAGCTGGTTAAAAAAACAACCCTCACGGCTGATGTTGAGGCCGTTTGCCAAGATATTACAAAAAAACCTTTAAACCAGCAGTTTGATTTAATTGTTAGCGCCATGGCCATGCACCATATTAGTGATACAGACCAGCTACTAGATACATTCCAACGCCATTTAAAGCCCGAAGCAAAGGTCGCTTTAGCTGATTTAGATAGCGAAGATGGTAGTTTTCATCCAAAGGGAACTGAGGGCATTTACCATCATGGGTTTAAACGTGATGAGCTACAGGCAGCTTTAGAAAAGAGTGGTTTCAGGCAAATCAAATTTATAACTGTACATACTGTTGTTAAGGCACAAAAGAGTTACCCTGTTTTTCTCGCCATCGCGACCAAAGCTTAATAGCTTCTGCTTAGCTGCTTTTGCTAAGCGCCTAAAATATCACCGATATATCCTTACTTATTATTTGTATTGCTCAGCAAAAAAGTAAATAATGATATGCTTATGTATAGTACATAAGCAATTTTAAATCACGGTCTTAAAGGGGTAGGAATGGAAACAAAACTTATTATCAATAATGAAGCAGTCGATGCATCTAATGGTGCAACATTTGAACGCTTAAATTCTGTTAGTGGCAAAGCCATTACTAAAGGTGCTGCCGCAACGGTTGCGGATGCAAATAAAGCAGCTGATACTGCTGCTATTGCCTTTAAAACATGGTCTGAAACTGGTCCAACAGAACGCCGCACCTTATTACTTAAGGCTGCTGACATTCTAGAGAGTAAAACCAATGACATTATTCAAGCCATGGCTGCCGAAGTCGGTGCATCTGCTCTTTGGTCTGGTTTTAACGTGATGATGGCCGCTGGTTTATTTCGTGAGGCCGCAGGCTTAACGACTCAAGTTCAGGGTGAAACAATCCCTACTGATAAGCCAGACACCTTATCAATGACATTCCGCCAACCCGTTGGCGTTGTATTAAGTATGGCCCCTTGGAATGGCCCCGTTGCATTGGCTGCTAGAGCAATCGCTTACCCTATCGCTTTTGGTAACACGGTTGTCTTTCGCGCGTCTGAGGTCAGCCCTAAAACTCATTTGCTTGTGTGTGAAGCACTTTTTGAAGCTGGCTTACCTGCAGGTGTTTTGAACGTCATCACCCATGCATCAGAAGACGCCCCTCAAATTACTGAAGCACTGGTTGCTCACCCTGCCATTCGTCGTATTAACTTCACTGGCTCTAGCCGTGTGGGCAGTATTATTGCCCAACAAGCAGCAAAGCATTTAAAACGCTGCCTGCTTGAACTCGGTGGAAAATCGCCATTGGTTATTTTGGATGATGCCAATATTGACGAAGCCGTAAGAGCCGCGGTCTTTGGTTGTTTCTTATACCAAGGTCAAATTTGCATGACCACAGGCCGCATCATCGTTGATGAGAAAGTAGCGGATGAATTCGTTGAAAAATTCACCATTGCCACTCAACAACTCACCATGGGTGACCCAATGGTTTCAGGCAATGAGATGTGCATCGTTGGGCCGCTTATTGACTCATCATCAGGCGATCGCTTAAATGGTATTCTTCAAGATGCTCTAGACCAAGGTGCAAACATTGTCTCTGGTGGAAAAGCGGATGGTGCCAGCATGCCTGCTACTATTCTTGATAATGTTACCTCAGACATGCGCGCCTACAATGAAGAGTCTTTTGGCCCTGTTATTTCCATTATTCGCGTTAAAGATGACGAGCAAGCCTTGTTTGTTGCTAATGATACCGAGTATGGTTTGTCTGCCTCTGTCTTTAGTCGTGACTTTCCACGAGCAATGAAAATGGCAAAGCATATTGAGTCTGGTATTTGCCACATCAACAGCGCTACTGTTAATGGCGAAGCTCAAGCACCTTATGGTGGCACTAAGGCGACAGGTTACGGCCGCTTTGATGGGCGTGCAGTGATTGATGAGTTCACCGAATTACGCTGGGTAACTGTTGCACCAAATCATGTGCACTACCCTTTCTAATTAAGGTTTAAATCACATTGCCCACCTGTTTATCAGGTGGGCAATTGGGTTTATTTTAAGTTTTTTCTAATTTAGCATAAGCCAGCATTAGCCACTTTGACCCTTCACTAGCAAAGTTCACTTGCACCCGCGCTTGCGCACCTGAGCCCTCATAGTTCAGCACGACGCCTTCACCAAACTTTGCATGCTCAACATGCTGGCCAACCGAAAAGCCAACATCTGGCTTTTCCGTTACACTTGACGAGTAGCTGGGTGAAACAGGCCTTGAAATACGCGCCCCTAATCGAACCTCTTGCATCAGCTCGGCAGGTATTTCGCGAATAAAGCGAGACGGCATTGGGTAGTTTTCTTGCCCATGTAAGCGGCGTGACTCGGCATAGGTAATATACAGTTGCTTCATTGCCCTTGTGATGCCTACATAGGCCAATCGGCGTTCCTCTTCAAGCTTTGCCACATCATCTACCGAACGCTGACTAGGAAACAAACCTTCTTCCATACCGGTCATAAAAACCAGTGGAAACTCCAAGCCTTTAGCCGAGTGTAATGTCATTAATTGCACACAATCTTCAAACTTGTCGCCTTGTGCTTCACCCGCCTCAAGTGCTGCATTGGCCAAAAAAGCATCTAACTCACTAAGGTTGTCATCAGCATTGGACTCATAAGAAAACTGCCTCGCCGCATTGATGAGTTCTTCTAAGTTTTCTACCCGTGCCTCTCCTTTTTCTCCTTTTTCTTTTTTATGAAATTCAATTAAACCTGAGCGGCTGATAACTTGCTCAACTTGCTCATGCAAGCTCATTTCATTTAACTCTCGGTTTATTGTTCTTATTAGGTTAATGAAGCCAGACAACGCATTCAGTGCACGACCACTTAACTGAAGGTTTTCACAAACACTATTTGCGGCCTGCCATAAGCTTATGCTCTGCTCACGTGCGACACCACGAAGTATCTCCAGTGTTTTTGCCCCCAAACCTCTAGTGGGTGTATTCACAATTCGTTCAAAGGCCGCATCATTATCATGGTGGGTCGCTAACTGCATATATGCCAGGGCATTTTTAATTTCCAATCGCTCAAAAAATCGTTGCCCGCCATAAACGCGATAGGGCACACCCGCTGACATCAAATATTCTTCAAACAGGCGAGATTGTGCATTGGAGCGATACAGAATTGCCGCTTCTGCCCGTGCATTTCCTTGACTAGCCCAGTCCTTAATTCTATCGACGACAAAGCGCGCTTCATCTTGGTCATTAAACCCTGAGTACAAGGCAATCGACTCGCCTTCCTCGCCATCTGTCCACAACTCCTTACCCATTCGTCCATCATTATTAACTATCAGCGCATTCGCCGCTTTTAAAATGGTGCTGGTCGAACGGTAATTTTGCTCTAGCTTAACAAGCCGATGCTGCGGGTAATCCTTTTTAAACCGGTGAATATTTTCAACTTTTGCCCCGCGCCAACCATAAATCGACTGGTCATCATCACCGACGACATATAGGTTTTTTGAAGGTTCCGTCAGTAGCCTTAACCAAGCATATTGAATAGTATTGGTGTCTTGGAACTCGTCCACCAAAACGTGTTGGAAGCGTTGTTGGTAATGAGCCCTTACTTCATCGTTATCTCGAAGCAACTCATGCGCTCTCAGTAATAATTCTGCAAAATCAACTAAACCTGAGCGTTGGCAGGTACGTTCATATTCCGCATAAATATCCAACATTTGCTGTTCAAAGTGATCGGTGGAGGCTGGTAGGTGCTTCGCCCGTTTACCCTCATCTTTTTTTGCATTAATAAACCATTGAACTTGTCTCGGTGGCCAGCGCGAATCATCTATATCCATCGATTTAAGCAAACGCTTTATCATCCGAAACTGGTCATCCGAGTCAAGTACCTGAAAGGCATCTGGCAAACCCAGTTCCTGTGCATGCATTCTAAGTAAGCGGTGCGCAATACCATGGAAAGTACCTATCCACATACCTCCGACAGGTGCTTTCAACATCTTTTGCACTCGATCACGCATTTCTGCGGCCGCTTTATTGGTGAATGTTACCGCTAAAATAGCATACGGTGAAACCCCTTCAACCTGCATCAACCAAGCGACTCTATGTACCAACACGCGTGTTTTACCACTGCCTGCACCTGCTAGAATCAGCGCTGATTTCTCGGCACTGCTGACAGCGTCACGCTGAGCGTCATTCAGGCCGTCTAATATATGTGTAATGTCCATACCCGTATTTTAACGTGTATAGAGTATTTTAGCTTTGCTTGTTTTATATGAGCAACAGATGAGGTCTGTTGCTCCTGCCATTTACTGACAAGGTAGTGCTCCTTTAGGTCTTAAAGTGTGCGACAGCCTCTCCTAGCTCTGTTGCTAAACGAGCCAGCTCATCACTGGCCTGAGCCACTTGCTCCGAGGTTACTGCTGCAGACTCGGCGCTCACTGACACACCGTCAACACTTTGTTCAACTGTGCTAACAACGGAATCCTGTCCATTTGATGCCTCAGCCATACTTTCTGACATTGAGCTTATGTGTTCGACCCTACTGATTATTCGGTCAATAGAGCTTGAAGCATCAACGGCCTCCAGCGCCATTTTTTCTGCATTTTCTTTATTCGATTCCATAACACCTACAGAACGTTTAGTTTCCACCTGTAGACGCTCGACCATTTCTTGAATTCGTTGAGTTGACTCTTGCGTTCTCCCTGCCAAGGTCCGAACTTCATCGGCCACTACCGCAAAACCACGCCCATGCTCGCCCGCTCTTGCCGCCTCAATGGCTGCATTTAACGCCAACAAATTCGTTTGGTCAGCTATGCTACGAATCACGTCTAAAACAGTATCTATTTCATTACTGCTCTCTTCCAGCTTAAGCACCACTCCTGTGGCACGTCCAACTTCTTCTGCAAGGCCTTCAATCGCATTAATGGTCCGGCGAATAGTCTCCCCGCCTTCAGTGCCTTCATCCTTTGCCTCTTTCGCTTCAAGCGATAAGCTAGTCGTATTCGTTGCTATTGCATTATTGTTTTCCACCATCTGCTTCATTGATACTGTAATGGTTTCTGCTTCTTCCTGCTGATTAAGCGCTTCATTCTTTGCACTCTCTGTGGTGGCAGACAGTTCTATCGAGGCTGAGGCTAACGTTGATGAGTTACCACTCAAGTTTGTGATCATGCCATGCAGATGAGACACCATTGCATTCAACGAGTCAGCTATGCTCATTAGTTCATCTTTTGTGCCACTATCAACCTTAACCGTTAAATCTCCTTCTGATATTTTAGCAACCGCTTGGCCTATATGCTGAACCGCACGCACAATGGCGTAATAAAAGCCTAGAAACAAGTAGGCGGCCAACACCATACTGCTTAGGATCATGGCTATTAGCATCGTTCGCTTATTAACAAGCGTCGCTTCCCTTTCTTTAAGAAGTTTGGTTAATGCTGGCATCAGAGTGTCATACAAGGCATAGTTAGCCTTAATAGCCTCTGTCCCTTCATTAAAAACATGTTTAGAGCCTATGCTCAAATTTTGCGCCTCTAGAATTTCTTTTTTAACCAGTTGGCTAAATGCTCCAGTTCTCTCCCTTGCTTTAGATAATAAAAAGCCCAACTCTTTTTCAAGCCCTTTAGTCTCATTAAAGGATAACTGTAGCCCTTCTTCAACTAGAGAAAAGTTTGATTCAATATTGGCTATTTTCATGCCTAGGCGAACTCGGTCTTTTAATTTAAGTGAGCCTAAAGCTGCAATACCTGCGCCCATTCCACGTGCTTGCCCTAAACTCTCGGTCACCATCGGTAGCCGGTAAACAAGGGTGTCAATTAGAAAAGATGTTTTAACACTCGGATCTAATACCAAACCGGACTTATTACTGATTTGCGAAAATAGTGCATAAACCTCTTTAATTAGGCTGCTATGAGCAGCAAAAACTTCATTTGCAGGGTCGTTAAAAGACGTTCTCTCAAGTTCTTTCCAATTGTTCTGAATGGAGAGCCATTGTGCATGGGTGGTAAGCTCGTCACCATATTGCTCATCCATCTCTTGGATAACGCGGATATCAGCAGTAATAGCACGCCTTTTTTCTAAAATTTTACTTTTAAATTCCTCTGCGCCATTACGAAAAGCATTGGTCATCCCTCGGTGTTGGGGAAGATGCTGGTACAGCTGACGAACTGCCTGAATATACTCAAGCCCCCTTAACTCTTTTGCTATCACCTCAACCTTTGCATCCAGTTCCGCTTTAAGCAACATTGATACTGTTGCCAGCGGAACAAGAAATAAGATGGATATCAGTACCATCTTCTTCGGGTAGGTGAGTGCCCCCATTAAGGCTACCCCGGGCTTTAGAATCCCATCCATTATTTAACTCCTTGAAAACATTTTTTAACACACTACTCGACCAGTATAGTCGTAATTTGAAATTTTCCAATTCAACTCATTCACATCGATCACTCATCATAAAGGGCCTAGCAAACGAGCCCTATAGTGCTTAGGGTAAGCTATATTTTTTTATAAATTTCGGCACCTTTACTTTTAAACTCAATTGCTTTATCAGCCATTCCTTCAGCCAGCGCATCATTTGTATTGATGCCTTTATTTGCAGCATACTCACGCACATCTTGACTGATTTTCATTGAACAAAAATGAGGCCCACACATTGAGCAAAAATGCGCCACTTTAGCTGAGTCTTTTGGCAGCGTCTCATCATGGTATTCTCGCGCTCTTGCAGGGTCTAAGCTTAGGTTAAACTGATCCTCCCACCTGAACTCGAAACGGGCTTTAGACAAGGCGTTATCACGGATTTGCGCACCTGGGTGCCCTTTTGCTAGGTCAGCGGCATGCGCTGCAATTTTATAAGTGATAATCCCCACCCTAACGTCTTCCTTATTGGGCAGACCAAGGTGCTCTTTTGGGGTCACGTAGCACAACATAGCACACCCATACCAACCGATCATAGCAGCCCCAATACCTGAGGTAATATGGTCGTAACCTGGTGCAATATCTGTTGTTAACGGGCCAAGTGTGTAAAAAGGAGCTTCATCACAGCACTCCAGTTGTTTATCCATGTTCTCTTTGATCATGTGCATTGGCACATGCCCTGGCCCTTCAATAATGGTTTGTATATCGTGCTTCCAGGCAATTTTTGTTAGCTCACCAAGCGTTTCTAGTTCGCCAAATTGCGCCTCGTCATTTGCATCGGCCAAAGAGCCTGGTCGCAAGCCATCACCCAATGAGAAAGAAACATCATACGCCTTCATGATTTCACAAATGTCTTCAAAATGCGTGTAAAGGAAGTTTTCTTTATGGTGAGCTAAACACCATTTCGCCATAATTGAGCCACCCCTAGAAACAATACCCGTCACTCTTTTTGCCGTCATCGGTACGTACTTCAATAACACGCCTGCATGAATCGTAAAATAATCCACGCCTTGTTCGGCCTGTTCAATGAGCGTATCGCGGAAAATTTCCCACGTTAAATCTTCGGCTTTTCCATTTACTTTTTCTAGCGCCTGGTAAATGGGGACTGTCCCTATCGGTACGGGTGAGTTTCGTAGGATCCACTCGCGCGTTTCATGAATATTTTTGCCTGTGGATAAATCCATGATGGTATCGGCGCCCCAACGAATACCCCAGACCATTTTATCCACTTCTTCCTCTATCGACGAGGTGACAGCTGAGTTCCCTAAGTTGCCATTAATTTTAACTAAGAAATTACGCCCTATGATCATTGGCTCAAGCTCAGGGTGGTTAATATTAGCTGGGATAACTGCCCGGCCTCGTGCCACTTCATCACGAACAAACTCTGCAGTAATCTCGGCAGGAATACTGGCGCCAAAAGAGTCACCGGGATGTTGTTCGGCATTGACTTCTGAGCGTTTCATGTTTTCCCGAATGGCTATATACTCCATTTCTGGGGTAATAATACCTTTCTTTGCATAGTGCATTTGACTAACATTTTGGCCAGCTTTCGCACGCCTTGGGGAGTGAATATGCTCGAACCGCAAATTGGCCAGCCCTGGGTCACTTTGACGTTGCTGACCAAATGTTGAGCTTGGCCCATCTAATAACTCTGTGTCATTTCTATCGGCCATCCATGTGCTTCTGATATTAGGCAAACCTTTACGCAAGTTAATCTCAACAGCTGGGTCTGTGTAAACACCAGAGCAATCGTACACAAAAACATCAGGGTTTTTTTCCACCCCAAAACTACTAGACGTGTCACTTAAGCTAATAATTCGCATTGGTACGTTAATATCATCACGTGAACCTTTGATATAAATTTTTTCAGAATTTGCTAAAGGCTGGATAGCTGCTGCTTCCATGGCTTTTGTTTTGTCTTGGAACTCTTTTGGGATTGCACTCATAGTGACCTCTTACGCATACGCGGTTAACTTTCAAAATGGCCGCCAGTTTATCACACCAAGGCTGTAGCATAACGGCTTACCACCTATCTATTTAATTGTTAGCTTGTCACTTAATGGCTTAGCCTATTAACTCTATGCATGAAAAGCCTTCTGGCATTTGGCAGCCTACTGTAAACGACCCAATCAAAATCTTACTCTACCTCTAGACACTCCACGCCACCCCATTACCTAGACTTAAGCTTTACTCTGGTATACTAAAAAACCTTCCTTTCAAAAAAATAACTTTTGATGAAAACTATTTCTGCCACCGACTTACACTCTCTTCTTCAAGAGCCTGGCTTACCCCCTTTATTGTTAGATGTAAGGGAGCCAAGTGAGTTTGATTACTGCCACATTGAGGCCAGCCAATTAATTCCAATGCACACAGTCCCACAGCACCTAAACACCCTACCCAAAGAAAAAACCATTGTTACGATTTGTCACCATGGGATGCGTAGCCAGCAGGTTGCACAGTATCTATTGCAACAGGGTTTTACTGATGTTGTTAACTTAACCGGCGGTGTTCATGCATGGGCCTGTGATGTTGACAGTTCCATGCCCACCTATTAATAGCAGCCATTGAAAACATTACCCGACCTACTTGATGAACATTTAAGCCTTTTATCCGTAGGCATTAATCCATCGCTACCATCGGTTCAAGCAGGCTTTTACTTTGCCAACCCGAGAAATCGCTTTTGGAAGGCATTGAATAACTGTCACTTCCTTAGCCAGCCTCTTGAGCCTAGCTTAAAAAGTTGCCATCTCCTTTTTAAACGTTACCGTATTGGCTTTACTGATTTAGTTAAACGCCCTACCGCTGGCTGTAAAGATTTAAACGCCAATGATTACCGCACTGGCAGCCTGTATTTACAAACGGTTATTTGCTCAACACGACCGGCGCTTATTTGGTTTCATGGTAAGTTATGTTGTCAAAAATTTGTTCAATATAGCGACTACAAAGGCTCACCCATTAGCTGGGGCTTACAATCATGGCAAATAGATAATTTACCTGTTTATGTTACACCCAACCCTAGCCCTGCCAATGCTGCCTTCTCATTAGCAGACATTACTGATAGCTATCAACAATTATTTCAAGCCCTTAAAACAACGCGATGCTAAGCATTATTCAGCGCGTCAGTCACGCAGATGTTCGTATTAACAAACAAATAACAGGCTCTATTCAACAAGGCATTGTTGCTTTATTGGGTATAGAAAAGGCTGACACTCTAACAGAGGCTGAGCGACTTATTGAGCGTATGTTGAATTATCGAATATTTGATGACCACCAGGGTAAAATGAACCTTAGTTTGCGTGATATACAGGGCGGTTTATTACTGATTCCGCAATTCACTCTAGCCGCCAATACAGATAAGGGCAACAGGCCTAGCTTTAGCCGCTCAGCTGAACCCTCTATCGCCCAGCCACTGTTTAAGTTTGCCGTACAGTATGCTCGACAACAGCACGCTTTCGTAGCGGCTGGTCAATTTGCGGCCGACATGCAAGTCACCTTGTGCAATGATGGCCCCGTTACTTTTACCTTAAAAACATCCCCGCCCCAAAAATAATGCTTTATTATGATAATCAAATTTTACAAACAAAAATGCCATGCCCAGACTCACTAGATTATTACTCACAAGCGTTTGTTTAGCCTCACCTCTTCTCGTTCATGCTATTGACCTGAATGAAGCCTATAAAATGGCCTTGGAGAACGATGCTAAAACACACATTGCTTACAACCAGTTACTGGCCTCAAAAGAGCTTAAGCCTCAAGCGTTAGCAGCATTATTACCAAGCATCACTGCCTCCGCCTCTTCAAAAGACACGCGCCAAGAAAGTGAAAACAGTTTTTCTGGTTCTGGCAAAAGCACCGCACAGTTTCGTGATGAAAGTTTTGCTGTTGGCCTTAGACAACCCCTTTTTAATTGGGGCAGCTTTGAGCGTTTTAAGCAAGCAGGAAAAAAAGTATCTAAAGCCGAAATCCAATACCGACAAGCCGAGCAAGCACTTATTTTTCGTGTCACTGACAGCTATTTAAACACCTTACAGTCGGGTGTTAACCTTAAACTGGCAAACGATAACCTCAGTGCATTTAATCGGCAACTAGACCAAGCAAAACAACGTTTTGAGGTAGGGCTTATCGCCATTACCGATGTCCATGATGCACAGGCCCGTTATGACTTATCCGTGGCGACCCAAATAGCTTCACAAGATGCCCTTTATTCAGCACAAGAGGCGTTACGTGAAATTATTCAGTCTGAGCAAATTGAGTTATCCCCTTTGGCTAATGAGCTTCCCTTTTCCACCCCCCAGCCAAATGACATGCTTACTTGGGAAAGCACTGCTCAAACCGATAATTTAGCCATTGAGATGGCTAGACTTGATGTCAACATCGCCAAGAAAGAAGTCAGCATTAACCGTGCGGGACATTACCCAACTGTTGATGTTGTCGCCTCTCACACCTATAGCGAAACGGGTGGGGGCAGCTTTGGTTCTGGTTTTAGGAGTGAATCTGACAGCCTAGGCCTCGAATTAAATTTAGCACTATTCAGCGGTGGAAAAACCCAGTCTCTCGTTAAGCAGGCAGCCTTTAACCACCAAGCGAGCTTAGATACTTTGCAGTCACTGCAACGCTCAACATTAAGAGAAACCCGCGATGCTTTTCGTGGCATCACCACAAACTTACAACGTATCCAAGCCTTACGGCAAGCCATTGTTTCGAATCAAAGCTCGTTAGATGCCAGCGAAATTGGTTTAGAGGTTGGAACCCGTACGATCGTTGATGTACTCGATGCACAAAGTAATTTGTCGCTTGCAAAGTTACAGCTCACTGAAGCTACAAAGAACTATATCCTCAGTGTGTTATCGCTAAAAAAAGCAGCAGGAGCCTTGTCTGTTAATGATATCCAACAAGTTAATCAATGGCTGGTCCACTAATCATCATCAATAGAGACATTCGATTACCGACTGGGAAGTAATAGTTTCACGTCTGAAGAGGCCCATTTCATAATCACCAAAATAACCAGGCAGCCAAACGAAACAAACCCACTGGCTAGGTATAGCGCGCCATTATAGTTGCCGCTTGCCTCGGCTAAATAACCGGCAATGGTGGGTGCAATAACTTGCGGAATCCCGTAGCACATTGTTAATAACCCCATCAGTTTTGAAGGCTTGCTGGGGTAAAAGCGGCCCGCCATCGTTAAGACAATACTCACAATACCAATAAAGGTAAAACCATACAGAGCCGCACTCAACAAGGCCATACTTAAACTGTCACTTAGGCTAGGTAGGATAATACCAACCGCATGCACTACACAGGCCACTAACAGTGCCGGTAACACCCCTGTTTGTCTTGAAACATAATCCCAAATGATACTTGCGGGTGCTGCAGCCAGCCCTAACACTAGAAAAGCAACCTCACCTTGCCCTTTAAGGGCCGCATGGTTTTCAACAATTGTCACAATATAAGTCGCACTGATCACAAACCCAAATCCTGCACAAAAATACACCAGCATCATCAACCATAAAAACCGCCTACTAGGTGGCGTATCCACCAAGGTTGTTGTTGTTTGGGTTACCGCTGTTTTAGTTTGTGTTGGTAACCAATACCATGCGGGTATCGCAAAAAAAGCACCCACAAAACCAAGTAGCAACCATTGTTCTGACCACCCTAACTGACTTGAGCTGGCGGCTAAAATGGCTACCAGTGCTATACCAAACCCCACACCGCTAAAATGAATACCCATTTCATGGCGGTATTGATGCCTTATCAGCCAATTTAGCATCAACCCTGCCCCTATGAGTAACCCAGCTGCAGACGCTAGCCCAGCAAGGTAGCGTAAAACAGCCCATTGCCAAAAACCATCGGCAAGCCCCATTAACACCGTAGTTAACACCGCTAATATAAGGCCGCCTCGGTACAGCCTATCTTTAATAAATAGGTTACTGACTAAACTGGCCACCAAGGCACCGCACATATACCCAAAATAATTAATAGTGGCTAACCAACCTGCTGTTACTTTTGTTAGGCCAGCCTGCTCAAACATAATGGGAATCATCGGTGTATAAGCAAAGCGTGCGACACCCATGGTAAGCATTAAACAAAAAATGCCGGAAACCAGTACTTTGTAACGCCTAGTGAGCGTGCTCACCGATGACCTTAGCAGTCTCATCACTGACTTTTTGTACAGCCCCTTGGTTTTGCTCAACAAAACGACATGCTGCTGCGCCCATTTGGTCTCGTCTTTCTGCATGTTCGAGCAACTCAATAAGCTGTGCTGCTAACTCACCTGCATCATTGACCTGTATCGCCGCATGCAAAGCGATCAAGCGTTCACTTATTTCTGTAAAGTTATGCACGTGCGGGCCAAACAAAATAGGCACCGCCAAGGTCGCTGGTTCTAGCATATTATGGCCACCCGTTGGTACAAAACTACCTCCTACAAAAGCAGCATCTACCGTACCATAGTAGAGTTTGAGCTCCCCAATCGTATCCAATAAAAACACATCACTAGTGACCTGCGCCTTCCTTTGCTCAGTCCGTCGAGTAACCGTAAAACCTCGCCGCGCGCAAAGCTTAGCCACTTCATTAAAGCGTTCGGGGTGTCTTGGCACCAACACCAGCAACACTGAAGGAAATTGTTTTTTGACCAATGAAAATGCGGCTAAGACCTCCTCATCTTCCCCCTCGTGAGTGCTGGCTGCAATCCAGCTAGGGCGCTGCTTAAACCAATCTCGTCGAATCACTTCTGCCTGTTCTTTAAGGTAAGCGGAGTAAGGCATATCAAACTTAATATTACCCGGCACGCTAATTTTTGATGGATCTAACCCCAACGCAACAAAACGTTTGGCACTGTTATCTGTTTGAGCAAAAACATGTGTAATGGTTGATAAGGTATGCCGTATAAACCCTCCTAAGCGCGAATACCCTTTTGCTGAACGTTCAGATAAGCGGGCATTAGCAATTAAGGTTGGTGTCCCATAGCGCTTCGCTTGGTATAGCATATTAGGCCAAATTTCTGTTTCTAAAATCACCCCAACGATTGGCTTAAAACAACGATAGAAACGTCGCATGGCTCCCGGCGTATCGTAGGGTAGATACACATGCGATACTCGTTGCCCCAAAAAAGCTTTGACCCGTGCCGAGCCCGTTGGGGTTGTTGTTGTCACCAAAATATCTAGCTTAGGGAACCTGCCCGCTACTTGCTTAATGAGCGGAAAAGCGGCTTCTGCCTCACCAACCGATACTGTATGGAACCAAATAACACCTTGGGGCTGCTTGCCATAAAAACCGAAACGTTCACCCCACCGAGTTAAGTAAGCAGGTGCTTTTCGGGCTCGCATTAATAAACGAATCAACAAAAATGGCGTTAAAAGGTACATCAGCCCCGAATACAAATAACGCATCATTATGTCGCGTTCAACCACTCCATATACTGGCTTACACCTTCACTAACCGACTTAAAGGCATGCTGGCAGCCCACGTCTCGAAGCGCATCCAGGTTAGCTTCTGTAAAGCTTTGGTAGTGACCCACCAAATGATCTGGAAAAGGGATATAGCTTAGGTCTCCCGTTTGATGGTAAGCAAGCACCGCCTTAGCAACATCATTAAACGGTTGGCTTTGCCCTGTCCCTAAGTTAAATATACCGGAGGCTGTTGGGTTATCTAAAAACCATAAATTAACGGCAACCACATCATCAACATAGACAAAATCACGCACTTGTTCCCCATCACCATACCCATCGCAACCTGCAAAAAGCTTAATACTGCCTTTCTCAAGCAGCTGGTTGTTTAAATGAAATGCCACACTTGCCATGCTGCCTTTATGCTGCTCCCTTGGGCCGTATACATTAAAATAGCGCAAGCCCACGACTTGGTTAGTAAATATTTTAGAGCGCACGTATTGATCGAAAAGAAATTTAGAATAACCATAAACATTCAATGGTGCTTCGTTAGCTAGGTCTTCTTTGAATAATTTCCCACCACCATAAACAGAAGCGCTGGAAGCGTATATAAAGGGAATATTCTGAGCTTCACTAAAATGTAATAAGGATTTCGAGTACTCATAATTATTCTGCATCATAAACTTACCGTCCCACTCGGTCGTTGATGAGCAAGCCCCTTCATGGAAGATACCTTCAATCGCTTGATTGTCAAAATCACCTGCTACTACTTTTTTGATAAAAACATCTTTATCCATGTAGTCTGCAATACGAGCATTGACTAAATTTTTAAACTTGGCCCCATCACTTAAATCATCGACCACCAAAATATCGTTGATGCCTTTTGCGTTCAGTCCCATTACGATATTGCTACCAATAAACCCTGCGCCACCTGTTACTATTATCATTGTTCGTTACCTTTAACGTTTTGAATCGCGTATGTTTTTAATTAAATTTGTGGTTGAACAGCCATCCACATAGTCAAGCACAAAGCTCTTTCCACCCGCTTGCGCCACACAGTCATGTCCTTCAATGTCCTCGATGCGCTGATAGTCACCACCTTTGACTAAAATATCCGGCAAAATCCTGCAGATATGTTCGCGAGGCGAGTCTTCACTAAATGCACACACCCAATCCACGCATGCTAGAGCCGACAACATTTCTGCGCGCGTTTCTAATGAATTAATTGGTCGCTCTGGACCTTTCAAGCGACCCACTGATGCATCGTCATTCACTAAAATAACTAAGCGGTCACCGAGAGCTTTTGCCTGTTGCAAGTAGCGCACATGTCCTGGGTGTAAAATATCAAAGCAGCCATTGGTTAAGACAATTTTTTCGCCGTTGACTCGTGCCGTGGTAATGGCAGCGTCCAACTTAGTGGTGCTAACAAACCCGCGAGGCATATCATCTAGTGTGTGCAGGGTTGCTTTCAATTCTTGCTGTGTTACGGTTGCCGTTCCTAGTTTTGCAACGACTAAACCAGCCGCCTGATTGGCTAAAACAGTGGCATCTGAAAAACTGGCACCTGCGGCTAGGCTAGCAGCCAAGGTTGAAATAACCGTGTCTCCAGCACCGGTGACATCAAACACTTCTCTTGCTTGCGTTGGTAAATGAATCGGTGCCTGACCTTGCTGTAACAAACTCATGCCTTTTTCGCCACGCGTGATCAGCAACGCGTCTAATTGCAAGTCCATCAACAAACCCATGCCTTTGGACACCAACTCTTCGTCACTTTTACAATGCCCAACGACCGCCTCAAACTCGCTCCAATTTGGGGTCATCAACGTGGCACCTTGGTACCTTTTAAAATCGGTCCCTTTAGGGTCGATTAATACTTTTTTACCCGCTGCTTTTGCCGCCAAAATAAGTTGCTGAACTGAGGCTAATGTACCTTTATCGTAGTCTGATAGAATAACAACATCGTGATTCATTAAAGCCGAGTTAAAACGCATCAGCAACGCCTCAATCGGTAAATCATGAAAGCCTTTTTCAAAATCTAAGCGAATCAACTGTTGGTGCCGACTTAAAACGCGCAGCTTAGTAATGGTGGGCTGGCCATCCAACTGTTCAAACTGGCAGCTAACCCCTGCATTCTCTAATAAACCTTGCAAAGAACTCGCTGCATCATCCTTACCAACGTAGCCCATCACCGTCGACTTTGAGCCTAGTGCTGCAATATTTAACGCAACATTCCCTGCTCCACCGGCACGGTCTTCAACGCCATCTACATGCACAACCGGCACCGGTGCCTCGGGTGATATTCGAGACGTCCTGCCTTGCCAATTCCTATCTAGCATCAAGTCACCCACCACTAAAACAGATGCTTGGTCAAATTCTGGTAATTTCATCGTCTACTTCTTATTCACATTTGTATTAGCATCATATCACGAGCAAGCTAAAGCAGAAAAACACACCTTAAACAGACAGTTAATTTATAATTGTCTTTCGTTCAATTCTGAGGAAGTGCCTTTGAGCATTAAAATTTACCACAACCCTCGCTGTAGCAAATCACGCCAAACGTTAAAGTTACTTGAGGAACATGGCGCTCAGTTTGATGTCGTTGAGTATTTGAAACAACCGCCCAGCCAATCCGAGTTAACCACCATTATCAAACAGCTTGGCAAGTCTCCCCGTGATGTCATGCGTAAGGGCGAAGCTATCTACAAGGAGCTGTCCCTATCCGACCCAACACTTGATGATGTGCAATTGCTGGCCGCTATGCTGGAGCACCCTATTTTAATCGAGCGGCCCATTGTTGTAGCTAACAACAAAGCTGCTATAGGTCGCCCCCCTGAAAGCGTATTGGGTATTTTATAAATGGCTCTAAATGTTCTTATTTTATTTTATAGTCGCCATGGTGCCACAGCCGAAATGGCTAACCTTATTGCGCGTGGTGTAGAAGAGGTACCAGGCACTCAGGCTAAAATCCGTACCGTCCCCGCCATTTCAACCGTTTGTGAAGCATCCGAGGACAGTATTCCCGATCACGGTGCCTTATACGCTACCTTAAACGACCTTGAAACATGTGATGGCTTAGTGCTTGGTAGCCCGACGCGCTTTGGCAATATGGCCGCACCACTGAAGCACTTTATAGATGGTAGTAGTCAGCTTTGGTTATCCGGCGCTCTTACTGGAAAGCCTGCCGCTGTTTTCACATCGACTAGTAGCCTACACGGTGGACAAGAAACAACACTCACATCAATGATGCTACCTTTACTACACCATGGCATGGTTTTAGCTGGCCTCCCTTATTCGGAAACCGCTCTACACGACACCCTTTCTGGTGGAACACCCTATGGTGCCAGCCACCTCGCCGGCAGTGATAATAAGCGTAAGCTAGATGCCCATGAATCAACGTTATGTATCGCCTTAGGTAGGCGCATTGCCAACCTGACAAAAAAACTATCCCAGCCATGACCTTACCTGATAAAAAAACGGCCTATTGGCTACAGCTTATTAGCTACTTTGCCCTTATTGGCTTTATCACAGCCTGGGCGACTATCCTTTCCCCACCAACGTCCTTTCCTATTGCTTTAATACTTATAACATGCGTGCTCCCTTTATTTCTTCCTCTTAGGGGGGTTCTTCATGGCAGAGAAAAATCCGTCAATTGGGCGGCTTACCTCAGTTTGCTCTATTTTATTCATGGCACCATGGAAGCGGTTGCTGACCCTTCTACGCGACTGTTAGGGCTTATCGAAATCATTATTAGCTTAGCGGTCTTTTTAAATGCTTCTTTATATATTTATCGCCTTAAAAAGTCCTAATGCAGCAACAAATACCCTTACCGTTAAAACCATTAGAGGACTTTAACTTTAACAGTTTTATTGCTGATGAAAACCTACTCCTTGTTGACTCACTAAAGGCTAACACCGAACCCTTTATTTTTTTATGGGGGGAGAAGGGATCCGGCAAAACAAAACTACTACAAGCCACCTGCCAGTTTCAAACCGAACAAGGAAAAACAGCCGCCTACCTTCCGCTTCAAGAGTTACAGCGGTTTTCCCCAGAAATTCTTCACGGCATGGAAAATCTTGACCTCGTCTGCATTGATGATATTGAGCTCGTATTGGGCCAAACTAATTGGGAGGAAGGGCTGTTTAACCTCTTCAACCAACTCCGCCAGGCAAATGGCCGCTTGGTTGTCAGCGCTTCTACGTCACCTCAACAGTCTAGTGCAAGGCTAAACGATTTAAAAAGCCGTCTAACTAGCGGCCTATCATTAAAACTGCTCCCTTTAACCGATGAAAGCACGTTAAAAGCAATTCAATTACATGCAAAACAACAAGGTTTAGATTTAAATACAGACTGTGCAAAGTACCTCCTGACTCACTTTCCAAGAGACCTGCCCAGTTTACTAAGACTACTTGATACATTAGGCCAAGCCAACCTTGTTGAACAGCGGAAAATAAGCATACCTTTTATTAAAAGGTCATTAGAAACACACCCATAAGCCTAAGCAAACTTGCTTAGCACCAAAAAGCAAAATACAATCACTTGAGTCCAATAAAATCAAATATGGCTGCTTTATTATGAATGTTTTCAAAAAACTGTCTTTCTTCTTTATATTATTCGCGACTTCTTACGCACAAGCTGGTTTTTTTGATGAGCTTAAAAGTATCGACTTAGAAGCAATAACCGGCACAACACAAAATGTAGCACCAGCCGGCTTATCTAACGACGATATTATTTTAGGTTTAAAACAAGCGCTTGAGAAAGGCTCACAGGCCGCCGTTAAAAACCTAAGTGCTCAGGGTGGTTTTCTCAATCAAGCCGATGTTAGGGTGCCTATCCCTAGCTCATTACTACCGCTTGCATCTTCCTTAAAAATGCTTGGGCAAGAAGGCCTAGTAACAGCCTTCCAAGCAACGCTTAACCAAGCAGCTGAAAAAGCCGTCCCTGCTGCCGCTACTATTTTTTCAGATAGCATCCAAAACATGAGCGTTGACGATGCTATCGGCATCATTAATGGCCCGAGCAACGCAGCAACCGAATACTTTAAAAAGCACAGTTCTAGCCAGCTAGTTGACGCATTTTTGCCGCTCGCTCGGCAGGCAACCGATCAAGCTGGTGTGACGGCTAGCTACAAGCAGCTACTCGCTGCAGCAAGTAGCTACAGCTCCCTAACCTCCGCATACGCCCCCGACTTGGATAGCTTTATTGCACAAAAAACCGTTGATGCGTTATTTCTTCGTATCGCTGAACAAGAAAAACTCATTCGAGAAAATCCAGCCGCAAGAACCACTGATTTATTAAAGAAACTGTTTACCTCACCTAACTAAAACCAACTTAATTAAGCATACTTATGGATACTATTTTCACAGATAACACCCTCCTTCAACTTAAGGAATTACTCGCTGTTTACGGGCTTAAAGTCCTTGCAGCGATAGCCATTTTTCTTATAGGCCGAGCCATTGCTAAAGTGCTCAAAAGCGGTGTTGCAAAAACCATGCGGAAAGGAAAATCTGATCCTATTCTTATCTCTTTTACCACTAACATGCTGTATGCCGCGTTACTGGCTTTTGTCATTATTGCCGCCTTAGGACAAATTGGCATTCAAACCACTTCGTTTATTGCTATTTTAGGTGCGGCTGGCCTGGCTATTGGTTTAGCACTTCAAGGTTCTCTAGCCAATTTTGCAGCTGGCGTATTAATGATTATTTTTCGTCCCTTTAAGCAAGGTGATTTTATTGAGGGTGCCGGTGTGGCTGGGGTTGTTGAAGAGGTTCATATTTTCAACACCATCATGCGTACAGGCGACAACAAAACCGTTATCATTCCAAATGGCGGCTTAATGAATGGGAATATCATTAATTACTCCACCAAGTCCACACGGCGCATCGATTTAGTGATTGGTATTGGTTACGACGATGACCTCAAAAAAGCCAAACAACTGCTCAGCGACTTAATGCAAACCGAACCGCGTATCCTAAAGAATCCCGAGCCAACCATAGGCTTGCTTGAGTTGGGCGATAGCAGCGTCAATTTTGCCGTGCGCCCATGGGTTAATTCCGCAGATTACTGGGGCGTGCACTTTGATTTATTAGAAGCTATCAAATTGCGCTTTGACCAAGAAGGCATCAGCATCCCCTATCCACAGCAAGACCTCCATCTTCACGGGGAAATATGCACTAAAAACTGATCTAGGTCATTGTGTTGACAGTGGGATTAAAGGCATTTTTTTATTCCCCCTGCAAAACAATTGCTTTATCATTAACTTAAATAACGAACCCACATCTAACCCATTGGGGTTCATTGTGTTTAACGCGCTAAGCGCTCCAACAAAAGGCCTACCATGACTCATGAATTACCCGCTCTACCTTATGCTATCGATGCATTAGCACCACATATTTCACAAGAAACGTTAGAATTCCATCACGGCAAGCACCACGCTACTTATGTGACAAAACTTAACGGTTTAATTCCTGGAACAGAGTTTGAGAATGCCAGCCTTGAAGATATTGTTAAGACATCGTCAGGCCCTATTTTTAACAATGCTGCTCAAATATGGAATCACACCTTTTACTGGAACTGTTTAACACCAAACAGCACAGAGCCTTCAGGAGATTTATTAGCCGCACTTAATACTGCGTTTGGCTCAGTTGATGCATTTAAAGCTGAGTTTACCGACAAATCTGTCAATCTTTTTGGCGCCGGCTGGTGCTGGTTAGCTAAAAACACAGATGGTAGCTTAGAAATCATTCAAACAAGTAATGCGGCCACTCCTTTAACCGATGGCAAAACACCTCTATTAACCTGTGATGTTTGGGAACACGCTTACTACATCGACTGTCGTAATGCTCGCCCAGCTTATATGGATAAATTTTGGGCCTTAGTTAACTGGGATTTTGTTGCACAAAACCTATAGCCCAAGACTTGGTTATGAAAAGGCACCTTCGGGTGCCTTTTTTGTGCCCGCCATTTTACAAGGGCTCACAACTGATAGAGCTCGCTTTGCTTATACCGTTTCACAGCATTCGCTAACAACACCCACAACACAGCTGTTACGGGCAATGCTAATAAAACCCCAGTAAAGGCAAACAGGTGCCCACCAGCCATAACTGCAAATATAACGGCAAGGGGATGCAAACCAATTTTATCTCCAACCAATAACGGCGTTAACACGACCCCCTCTAAGGTCTGAATAACTGCAAACACTACAACTATTAATAAAAAAGCACTGGTATCATGCAGCTGGAAAACCGATGCCAAACATGCCAAAAATAACCCTATCACAAACCCCAAGTAGGGAACAAAGCTAACTACGCCAGCGATTAAACCGATCAACAAGGCAAACTCCAAACCAACCAGGCTCAAGCCTAGAGAGTACAGTACTGCCAAGGCAAGCATCACCATCAATTGCCCCTTAAAAAAGGCCATAAGCACCGCATCTATCCGTCTAACCACCTCCAGTGCCTTCTTTTCCATTCTACGAGGGATATTCTCTCGCAGGCCAGTTATCAGCTTATGCCAATCCATTAGTAAATAAAAAGTCACCACAGGAATTAAAACCATATTTGCTAAACTCGCAAATAATGCGGCCCCTGATGAGCCAAGCGAACCAACAACGCCCATCATCAAGCCACCGCTAACATTTGCTAACTCTGCTTGCGCCAACTCCAACAGCTTAACCATGTCTAGCTGACTAAAACGCTCCAAACGGTGCTCAAGCCAGGGCAGGACAATCCCCTTCGCCCAACTGATCATCCCTGGTAACTTTTCAATGAACAGGGAGACTTGCAGCTCTATTAAGGGCAGTAAAAAAACTAAAACCCCTCCCAGCATGATAAAGGCGACAAGAAAGATCAACGCCACGGCTATCGCCCTAGGGCATTGTCGTCTTTCCAAACGGGCCACTAATGAATCACCCAAATAAGCCAATAAGGCTGCTATTAAAAAAGGGGCTAAAATAGGCAATAACGCATATAAAACACCCAATAATGCAATTGAAACCCAAAAATATTTATTTGTGCTGATGATCATAACGTCTCTTTTCTCTAATATTCCATGCTCTCATTCCCCAAACCCAAACATACTCTAAGCCACTAACGCTTGTCGTTGCTAAAACAGCATATAGCACCAACTCAACCCAACTAAGTGGAATCAAAATAAGCCCTTGACTTGAAATAAGCATCAGTAAATAAACAATCTGAACCAGCGTATTTAATTTACTTGAAAAGGGCGGATCGCCCTTAAACCCTTCAATAAAATAATGGTATAAAAATGCACCCATGGCCACAAAGAGGTCTCGTGATATGACTAAAACCAATAGCCATAAAGGCATTAATTCAAGGTAGGCACACGCTACAAAACAAGACAGCAATAAAAGTTTATCGGCCAACGGGTCAAGAAAAGAGCCTAAGCGACTCACCCAATGATAACGCTTAGCTAAAAAGCCATCCAGTGCATCCGATAGCCCTGCAATAAAAAACAAGACGAGTGACACGCTGTGCTGACCAACCAATAAGAAGTAAACAATGGGGGCAACCAGCATGATTCGAATCATGCTAATGACATTAGGAATGTCTTTTTTTTCCATCTAGTCTAGCCTGTAAAACACTGTGTTTTGTGGGCCTCCCTGAGCTCCCCCCTCTGGCACGGCTAGCAACTCTCCCGCCCTAGGCATGGAGCTCACATTACCTTCAACAGGCACCAGCACATGATTTAAAGCAATCACTTTCTTCAACACGGCCACGTCCCCGGTGAAGCTTAAGCTTAGCGTCACCGTCCCTGCCTCCACATGCTCCCAATTAACGCGCGTTACTTTATCTAAAGAAGATAAATAGCGGGTTAACCGAATGAAATCTTCGAGTGATTCAACGCCTGTCACAGTCAGTTGTATCTGGCTCTTAAACGCTTGTCCACTTGGCGCATAAATATCCGCTAGGTGAGCGGCTAACCCACTAAAACTCTTGCCAGCAACAAGGTTAAGTGACAATTGCTTTTCATCGCCCCCAAACTCACTCATTGGGCCTATCAAGGTCCATTTAAGCGACCAATTGTTGTCATTCACCTTCTCCATGCGCCCAAACATTATTTGTTTGGCATCATACCGTGCTGATGCTTTTAGGATAGCGTCTGAGAACCCGCCCCAAACATCATTAAAGCTAAGTGCACGTTGATCCTCTAAATCTAATAGAGGTAGCATTACTGCTAAGCCTTTTTCGGCTGCCGCCTGTTTTATTTGATCAGCTCTATTGCTTGAATCTGCCGTTAAAATATAACGCCCTCCATCACCTTTTACTGCCAGCCAAACCAAAACCTCTGGCCTATCACTGCCCCAAATAGGCACACCCGCTTGTTGCATCAATAGATTTAAGGCTTCTTTTTGAAAGTTAATCAGCAACAAATACCCAGGGGTAGGCTCTTCCATTTTTTGATATTGAAACTGTTCCACATAGGCACTTATCTCAGCCGACCTTAAGGCTAAACCACCTTTCTCTTCTGAGTGTTCTCGCCCAGACACCTTTTGCAACACAAGACTAAAGGCCTCTTCCAGTGCTCCATTACGTGCCGATTGGGATTGGTCTAACACCTCAATTGACGCGCTATAAAGCCCACCCACCTGCACCGCCAGTGCTACAAACGAAAATAAATATAAAGTTGTACCTACAAAAAAACGCATCATTAGGGCAAAGCTCACCTCATTAGTCAGGGCTATAGCATAATATAGTTATCCCTATTACTGCCAACAATTAACTCAACTGTTATAATTGTTTCTTTTAAAACCTAATAGAGCCCATTTTGAACGATTCTAAAGATAGCTTAAGCTATAAAGATGCTGGGGTTGATATTGATGCTGGTGCACAACTGGTAGAAAGAATCAAACCCGTCGCTAAACGCACTCAAAGGCCTGGCGTCATGTCTGGGTTAGGTGGATTTGGTTCTTTATATGAATTGCCCTTTGATCAGTACAAAAAACCCGTTTTAGTCTCCGGTACAGACGGTGTTGGCACTAAATTAAAACTGGCTATGATGCTTGAAAAACACGATACCATCGGCATCGATTTAGTTGCTATGTGTGTTAATGATATTATCGTTACCGGTGCGGAGCCGTTATTTTTCCTTGACTACTATGCAACTGGCAAACTTAACTTAGATGTTGCGACAGATGTTATTAGCGGTATTGGTAAAGGCTGTGAGCTTTCAGGCGCGGCTTTGGTTGGTGGTGAAACAGCTGAAATGCCTGGAATGTATGAAGGCGAAGATTACGACCTAGCTGGCTTCAGCGTTGGTATCGTAGAAAAAGACACCATCATAGACGGCTCCAACGTCGCCGTTGGCAACACCCTTATTGGCTTAGCCTCATCAGGCGCACACTCCAATGGCTACTCCCTTATTCGAAAAGTTATTGAGCGACAAGATAATTTGGATCAGATGATTGGTGGCATTCCTCTTACCCAGGCTCTCCTTGAGCCAACTCGAATTTATGTTAAGTCCCTATTAGCATTGATCGGTAAGCACCCAGTTCATGCCTTTGCCCACATCACTGGCGGTGGCATCACAGAAAACTTACCACGTGTGTTACCAGACAACACCTGCGCCAATATAAAACTGGGCAGCTGGCCAACGCCCCCACTATTTGACTGGCTTCAAGAAGAGGGCAATATCAGCGACGAAGAAATGCTTAAAACCTTCAACTGTGGTATTGGCATGGTCGCTTGCGTCAAACAAGAAGATGCTCAAGCTGTATTAGCTCAGTTAAAACTAACAGGGGAAGACGCCTTTATTATTGGCGATATTGCTTCCGCAGAAGGCGAACCTTACGTTAACTATCAATAATTTAAAATGAATACTGACTACCGTATTGTCGTTTTGCTCTCTGGCTCTGGCACGACACTTCAATCCATTATTGATGCTAAACTGCCCGCACAGATTTCGGCAGTTATCAGCAACAAAGTTGGCGTCATAGGGCTAACTCGCGCTAAAGGTGCGGGCATTCCAACTCATGCCTTAGAACACACTAACTACCCCTCACGTGAGGATTTTGACCACGACTTAAAAAGCCTTATTGACCAATACCAACCTGATTTAGTTGTTTTAGCAGGCTTTATGCGGATATTAAGCAGCGATTTTGTTAATCATTACTACGGCAAACTGATCAATATCCATCCTTCTTTATTACCAAAATACAAGGGTACCAAAACACACCAGCGCGTCATTGATCAAGGTGAGCCGCTTCATGGCAGTAGCGTGCACTTTGTTACCTCAGAGCTTGATAGTGGGCCTATTTTACTGCAAGCGAGGCTACCGGTCCTGTCTAGCGACTCGACAGATAGCCTTGAGTTACGCGTCAAAGCCAAAGAACATATTATCTACCCTACAGCCATTAGTTGGCTGGCAGAGGGGCGCATCAATTTAGATGGGAACGATATTTATATGGATGGGAAAAACATGGCTGGCCCGGTGGTGATCGACTACATGTAAGCATGCCCCATGACTCTCTTCACTAAAAGCGTCACTCTTCTTTCCCTTGGCGCCCTTCTTTGCTTAGCCAGCTCTTACTCGTGGGCTAATAAAACCATCCCACTTTTTAACGCTCAGTACACCCTGCACCATAACTCATTTGAAATAGGCCAAGTTTCCCTAAGCGTAAAGCAGTTAAGTAAGCACACATACCAACTTACATCCACCACTACAAACAGCGGAATAACTGCCTTTTTTCGTAATGATAACATCCTTGAAATCAGCCAATTTAACGTATCAGACGGTCAATTAAAGGCTCACTCTTACCTTTTAAAAAAGGACTCCAAAGCAGAACAAAAAGAGACCCGAGTTACCTTTAACTGGGAACAGATGCGCGTTGTTAACACCACTAATAAGCACAGCTGGAACATGCCCATTAAGGGCAGCGAGATAGATAAGGCCTTAATGCAAGTTGCACTTATGCGGGACTTAAATGAGCTTACAGATACACTAACTTACCAGGTTGCCGATGGCGGCAGGCTAAAGCAGTATACGTTTACTCCTTTAGCCCGAGAAAAAATTAAGGTCAACGGCACACACTATGACAGCATTAAGCTTGCCCGTAAAAAAGATGATAAGCCACTTATTACTACCTATTGGTGCGCGACCGATTTACATAACTTACCCATTTTAATTCAACGAAAAAAAACATATGGGCTCTTTGAAATGCGCCTTAAATCAGCGACCTTTAAGCCTTAGGTAAGGTCACCCCTGTTTGACCTTGGTATTTTCCTGCACGGTCACCGTACGAGGTTTCACATACTTCGTCAGCACCTAAAAACAAGATTTGTGCGACACCCTCATTCGCATAAATTTTAGCTGGAAGCGGTGTTGTATTAGAAAACTCCAAGGTCACATGCCCTTCCCATTCAGGCTCCAAGGGAGTCACATTAACAATAATCCCACAGCGAGCATAAGTTGATTTACCTAAACAAATCGTTAATACGTCACGCGGAATCCTTAAATACTCAACCGTCCTAGCCAGCGCAAACGAATTAGGTGGAATGATGCAAACGTCCGACTTAATATCAACAAAGCTATTGTCGTCAAAGTTTTTTGGGTCAACAACTGCCGAGTTAATATTAGTAAAAATTTTAAACTCATTAGAGCACCGAATATCATAGCCATAGCTTGATGTTCCATAAGATATCACTCGCCCCTCTTTCGAATCACGAACTTGCCCCGCCTCAAACGGTTCAATCATTTTCTTCTCTTCCGCCATACGGCGGATCCAGCGGTCCGACTTAATACCCATGAGTCACCTTATTTATTAATCATAATGTTTGGAATTTTAGCGCTAAAGTCTTTAGCTTTAACCGATAGGGCCGCCGTCAATTTCCTAGCCATCTCACGGTATATTTCGGCTATCCGCCCTTCAGGTTCAGCAGCAACCGTTGGTGTACCCTCATCAGCACTGAGTCGAATAGAGATATCCAGTGGCAGGGCTCCTAAAAAATCCACGCCATACTCTTGCGCCATTGTCTCACCGCCACCTTGCCCGAAAATAGCTTCCTCATGGGCACAATTTGAGCAAATGTGCATACTCATATTTTCAATCAAGCCCAAAACCGGTATACCCACTTTTTCAAACATTTTCAGGCCTTTTTTTGCATCAATTAGTGCAATATCCTGCGGAGTCGTCACAATAACCGAACCAGCAACAGGCACTGTTTGTGAGAGTGTTAGATGAATATCGCCCGTACCTGGAGGCATATCAATAATGAGATAATCCAAGTCATCCCAATTTGTATCGTTAAGTAACTGCCCTAAGGCCTGCGTGACCATTGGACCTCGTAAAATCATTGGCGTATCGTCATCAACTAGAAACCCAACTGACATCACTTGAAGGCCATGTCCTTCCATTGGTTGAATGGACTTGCCATCTGGCGAGCTAGGCTGACCACTTATACCCAACATTGTGGGCTGACTCGGACCATAAATATCAGCATCCAATATGCCAACCCTAGCCCCTTCAGCCAGTAATGCCAACGCCAAATTAACAGAGGTTGTCGACTTACCAACTCCGCCTTTTCCAGATGCCACCGCGATCATATTCTTAACGCCATTCATTGGCTTGATGCCTTTTTGGACCACATGCGGCTTAATCAACCAATTAATGCTTACTTGTGCCTTTTCAACGCCTTCAAGCGTTTCTAAATAGTCACTGAGTTCCCGCTCTAACTGAGCTTTTATCCCAGCAGCAGGGTAGCCTAAAACGAGTTCAACTTGTAAGTCACCATTAATCAACGACAGGTTTTTTAAGGCCTTACTTGTTAAAATACTTTGCCCTGTTAATGGATCTGAAAAGCCTCTTAAATGTTGCTCTATAACTTCTTTTGATAACTCACTCATCTTGACTCCAGCTGGTTCTACAATAAAACAAGATATTCTATACGCTTATACCCCATTTTGGCTAATAATTAGAAGCCGACACTCAATTGCCTTTTAAAATAATATGCGGCACTATAAGTGCGTAAAATTTTATTAAATAATGGATTATAAGAGGTTTTATGCACATTTTAATTGTTGATGACGTCGCTGAAAATATTCAAGTCGCGATGAATATCCTTAAAGAAGACGGCTATTCCTTTTCTTTTGCAACTCAAGGAAGCGAGGCGTTAAAAATTATTGAGCGAGATACAAAACAGTTAGACCTGATTTTGCTGGATATTATGATGCCGGGGGTTGATGGCTTCTCTGTTTGTAAAAAGGTAAAGCAAAACCCTTTAACTGCAGCCATTCCCATTATTTTTCTAACGGCAAAAACAGATATTGATGCCGTTAGAAAAGGCTTATCGCTTGGCGCAGTTGATTACATCACCAAGCCTTTTCACGCTGAGGAGCTCGTGGCAAGAGTTAGAACCCATACTGAACTGTTCGCGGCCAAAAAACTGCTTCAACAAAATAACATAGCCCTAAATCAAAAAATTAAGTTTGAGCATAAACGGTTATTAACTGAGCTTGAAGATAATCAAAAAGAAATGATTTGGGTGTTGAGCGAACTGATGGAGTCAAATTCTGATGAAACAGGTCGACATGTCAAGCGTGTTTCAGAGCTATCTGCACTCATTGCTCACCACCACCCTTCATTAACTGACGACGATGTCGACGTTATTCGCTATGCCTCGCCCATGCATGATGTTGGCAAGCTAACCGTCCCTCATGACATTTTGCATAAACCCGGTCGGTATACTGAAGACGAATTCTGCGCCATGAAAAAACACACGACCAATGCCTACCAATTACTCTCCGGCTCCAAGCGAAGGCTGATGAATGCTGCGGCCATTATTGCTCATGAGCACCATGAAAAGTGGAACGGTAAAGGCTACCCGCGAGGCTTGAAGGGCGACAATATTCACATTTATGGCCGCATTGTTGCCCTGGCGGATGTATTTGATGCGCTAACCCATGCTAGAAGTTATAAGTCTGCTTGGAATATCAATGAAGTCCTCACCTATATCAAAGAGCACAATGGCACCCAATTTGACCCTGAACTGGTCGCTATCCTTGAAGAGAACTTGGATGACTTCATTAAAATCATTGAAATCCAATGAGCTCTATTGAGGCCTAACTCGCATGAAAAAGCGCTCGCTTGATCAGAAAAAGAGTGCATTGCAACTGACAATGCTTTTCTGCCTCTTGTGGCTATCGTTTTTTAGTGCCCAAATAAGCTGTGCTGCAGAGAACGTCGTGTTGACTAAAGACGAGCAATCATGGCTCACTAATCACCCCTTAGTTTCTGTTGGGGGAAGTCCAGATTGGACGCCTTTTAACTTCACCAATAAAAAAGGAGAGTACAGCGGCATTGCAAACGATTACCTACAATTAATCGCAGAAAAAACTGGGCTCTCTTTTGATATTAATATTGCCCCTTGGGAGATCAACCTACAAAAAGCAAAAGAGAATAGAATTGAGCTACTCGGTGCTGTTTACTACACCGATGAACGAGCCCAATTCCTCAATTTTTCAACACCTTACTTTGAGGTGCTTGATTTCTTTTTTATTCGGGAGGGGCTCGCTGCAAAGACACTAGAAGACTTAAACGGCATGCGTGTCGCTGTTCCAAAGGGCTACGCACATATAGAATTCTTACAGAAACAGTTCCCAAAAATAAAAGTGGTTACTGTTAATACATTTAGTCAGGCAATTGATGCTGTATTAGAACAGCGGGCCGAGTTGCTGTATGACACCTATGGTTCGCTTATGTACACCTTTTCAAAAAAAGGAATCAACACGATTATTCCGTTTAAATCCACAGGCTATTTGGGTGAAAAACATATTCATATTGCAACGTCCAAAGCATTACCCGAACTAGCCTCTATCATTCAAAAAGGGTTAGATGCTATATCAGAAGAGGAAAGAAGCAGCATCAGTAATAAGTGGTTTGGCAAACAAGAACCGCAAGCCCCTTCCATCCAGCTTAGCCTATCCGAGAAGGAGTGGCTAAGAAGCCACCCGATTATTCGCTTTACCGGTGACCCAAACTGGCTCCCGTACGAGGCTTTTGATCAACAGGGGAATTATGTAGGCATTGTGGCTGACTATTTGAAAATTATTCAGCAGAGACTCGGAATAAAGCTCGTCATCACCCCAACCAATACATGGTCTGAGTCCCTCGACAAGGTTAAAAATAAAGAAATCGAGCTCCTGTCGGCAACCAATGCTGTACTCCCTGCCCATTTGACCTATACAGGTAGTTACCTTTCTAGCCCAATCGTCATCATTATGGATAAAGAACAGCCTTATGTAGACAACCTCAACCAAATTAAAACGCAACGTATTGCCGTTATCGACAATTATGGAAACCTGGGGGAAGTTGTAAAACAGTACCCACACATCCATTTTAAAACCGTCAAAACACTTAAGGACGGGCTTACTGCCGTCTCTACTGGAAGGGTTGATGCTTTATTAGCCACACTTGCTCAGGCTAGCTATCAAATATCTGAAATGGGCATTAACAACATTAGAGTAGTCGGCAAAACTGACTTTGATACTCAGCTCGCTTTTGGCGTAAGAAAAGAATTCTCACCACTTTTACCTCTTATTAACCGCGCTCTAAACAGTATTAGCCTAGATGAAAAGCAGCAGATCGCCAACAAATGGGGAAAGCAGGAGTATATTGAGAAAGTTGATTATCGCCTCCTCATCCAGGTCGCAACCTTCTCCTTTCTGGTCATCCTCTTCACTCTCTATTGGAACAGGAAGCTGGCAAAAGAGGTTCATCTTCGGAAGGCTGCAGAGCAGCAGACCAAAATACTGATTGATAAAATCCCGCTGCAAATTATAGTCACATCAATTGACGGGCGTATTCTATCTGCAAACCCACAAACTCTGAATGATCATGAAGTGCTTAGAAAAGACCTTAAAAAACACAATATGCTTCAGTTTTACAAAAATCCAGACGACCGTAAAGCTGTTCTAAAGGAAATCGCTGAGAAGGGAAAGGTTGAGCAGAAAATTATTCCTATCCAAAAAGCAAATGGGGAGGTTCGCTCGATGATGCTCTCCATAACACCCATCACTTATCAGGAAGCACCCGCGTTTTTAGCCATTGCAGTTGATATGACCAAGCGACTAGAACTCGAAAAAACACTCGGTGAAGCCAAAGAGTATGCTGAGGCCGCTAGTCACGCCAAGTCTGAGTTCTTAGCCAATATGAGCCATGAGATTCGCACTCCTATGAATGCTATTCTCGGCTTCACTGGGTTGCTGAATGAACAGATTAAAGACCCTCACCTTAAATCTTTTATAAATACCATTCAGTCCGCAGGCAACAATCTATTGGTTTTGATTAACGATATTCTTGATTTATCAAAAATTGAAGCCGAGAAACTGCACATAGAAAAACACCCTTGCAACCCCTCTACATTAATCAATGAACTTGCCGATATTTTTCGCCTAAAGCTAGCTGAAAAGAATATTGGCTTATTGCTGGTTATCGACCCAAAGATACCAAACAGCCTACATTTAGATGAGGCTCGCCTACGCCAAGTACTTCTTAACCTCGTTGGAAATGCCATTAAGTTCACCGAAAAAGGTAGCATTGAAATACAACTTAAAACAAGCAATGAAGACGTTATTCACAGTACATTAGACTTACTGGTTAGCGTTAAAGACACGGGTATTGGTATATCAGAAAAGCAGCAAGAACTTATTTTCCAAGCATTTGAACAATCAAGCGGCCAAGACAGTCTGCAGTATGGTGGCACCGGACTAGGGCTATCCATTAGCAGGCGGTTAGTTGAAATGATGGGAGGGACCCTCTCACTGAATAGCCAATTAGGGCAAGGCTCAACCTTTACAGCCACTCTTTTAGCGGTTGATGTTGCATCACTCACGCCAGACAGCCCAGACAACAATCAGGGGCCGGCAGTAGAGCAAAGCCGCATCACATTCATGCCCGCCTCTATTTTAATAGTGGACGATGTAAAGGATAACCGTGATCTACTCATCGCAAGCTTTGCCGACTCCAACCTGCATATTACCAGTGCAGAAAATGGTTTAGAGGCGCTCAAACTAACTGAACGCCAACCTTTCGACCTTATTCTTATGGATATTCGCATGCCTGTTATGGATGGTTATGAAGCAGCTGAAAAGATAAAGCAGTCTTCCAATGTCCCTATCATCGCATTAACCGCTTCGGTAATGGTTGACGAGTTTGAACGTCTTAAATCTAAGCATTTTGATGGCTACTTAAGGAAACCTGTTCTTAAAGCCGACCTGGTTGAGCTGCTATCAACTTTCTTAGCATTTGAAACTCGACCTCTCAATAACAAAATTGAAAAAATAGTTACGTTATCTAAGGATGAGTATCAGGTTTTACCACCCGCTATTCATGAGCTTGAACAGTTGCTCAGCCAATTCGTAAGTGCCTCTGAACATAATAACCTATCAGAAATCACCCTATTAGCTGAAAGAACTTATGAGATCAGCGAACGCTACCCCGTCCAAGCCATTGAAGAGTACGCGCAGCAGTTGATTGACCAAGTCACTATTTTTGACATCCCCGCCATCAAACGTACCCTAAATGGTTTCCCCGACTTACTGACTCACTTAAAAGAAAAAACATTAGCAGGAGCTAAAATATAATCGTTTTTTATAGGCTACAATAGAATTCAGCAATCACTATACAACTAAAGGATTAAAATGAAGAAAATTATCGTTACACTTGTTGCCTCAGCTTTTTTAACCTTACTAACAGCCTGCTCCCCTGAGATTGGATCAGAACAGTGGTGCTCAGATATGAAAGAAAAATCAAAAAGTGACTGGTCAGCAAGCCAAACCACTGACTTTGCAAAGCACTGTATTTTTAAATAACTTTAACGTGAGTTATCACACCTGTGCAGGCTCACATCAAAGCTAACCGCAGGCGTAGCTATAAAACTATTTATCAAACACGCTATGAGGAGACAATTCATCCATTACGAATGAATATGGCCACTTTCAAGCGTTTGCCGGCATTCAGCTTAACTTCAGCAGTAAGGTCACTTAGCAAAACAGATCAGCATTCTTTATGACATAAAAAAGCGAACCTCAAATGAGGTTCGCTTTACAAATATCCAACAATAGGGCCAACGTACCGTTAACGGCCCTTTTTATTGGCTAATCATTTAGTGCTATAACTATGCGGCTTCTTTACCAAGTGCTTTTGCTAAATCTTCAGATGCAACACCATTAGGTCTAATATCGAAGGTTTCAACAAGAATATTAAGTAAGTTTGGTGTTAAGAAACCAGGTAATGTTGGGCCTAAATGAATGCCTTTAATGCCCAGTGATAATAAGCTGAGTAAAACAGCCACTGCTTTTTGCTCAAACCATGACACCATGTATGACAAAGGCAGATCATTAACACCACAATCAAATTCTTTAGCCAGTGCTAGCGCTATTTGAATAGCTGAGTAAGTGTCATTACACTGACCTACATCCAACAAACGAGGAATTCCACCAATATCGCCTAAGTCTTGGTCATTAAAGCGGTATTTTCCACAACCCAAGGTTAGAACAACTGTGTCATCCGGTGTTTCTTCAACAAGCTCTGTGTAGTAATTACGGCCTGGCGCAGCTCCATCACAACCACCCACCACGAAGAAGTGACTAATATCGCCATTCTTAACAGCTTCAACCACTTTATCTGCCACACTTAATACCGTGTGACGGCCAAAACCAACTGTCAGTGATGTCTCTTCTTCATCTTCTGCGAATCCTTCTGCTTTTTTCGCCGCTTCAATCGCTAGCGTAAAGTCACCATGTTCTAGGTGAGGAATACCTGCCCAACCCACGGGTCCTGCAGTGAAGATTCTATCTTTATACGAGTCTTGTGGTTCAATTAAGCAGTTCGATGTCATGATAATAGCACCGGGGAAGGCTGCAAATTCTGCATGCTGGTTCTGCCATGCCGTACCATAGTTACCAATTAAGTGAGGATAGGCTTTTAGTTTAGGGTAAGCATGAGCCGGTAACATTTCACCGTGCGTATAAATATTGATACCCATATCTTTTGTTTGCTCAAGCAAGTCATACAGATCTTGCATGTCATGCCCACTTACTAGGATCGCTTTTCCTTTAACGGCTGATGTACGTGCTGCACCTGCTTCTTGAGCACCAAACCGGCCAGTATTAGCCGCATCGAGTAGTTCCATCACTTTTAAGTTAATTGAGCCAACTTCTAAAGATCCACCCAGTAGAAGCTCTGCATCGGTTGGTTCATTTGCCAAAAGGTCTAAGGCTTTTTCAATACGCTCGAATACTTCTTCATCTTGGTAACCGAGGACATGTGCATGATAGCAATAGGCAGCAACACCTTTTAGCCCGTAAAGCATCATGGCACGTAAGCCAACAATGTCTTCACCAACTGTGTCTAGATCTTTATCAATAGCCGCCTGGTCAACTTGTAATAACAAGCCAGCCTTTACGGTTGATGGCTCCCATACAGCTGGGCCTTCTGGTGTTTCAATCGGGACATTTTGCTCAACGGCTGCGTGTTCGTAAGCAGCTCTAAGGCGGTCACGTACGACTTTAGCTTCTGCAATTAATTCAACAAAGCGATCGGCATTAAAGTTAACGTTTGTTAACGTTGTAAATAAGCCATAAAGAATAAAAACATCCGCTTCATTATCCGTGTGCCCTAGCTCACGAGCCAGTTTTGCATACTGAGCAATACCCTTAATGCTATAGGTCATTAGGTCTTGTAAATCGGCCGTTGTCGCATCTTTACCACAAACACCTTCAGCTGTCTGGCAGCCAATACCTTTTGCCTTTGAATGTGTTGTTTGTTCGCATTGGTAACAAAACATGTTAATCTCCTGAGTCTAGTAGTCTTTTAAGGAACGCTACTCTACCAAGAGCTTATCCAGCTTGTAATTGACCTATATCAACTCCCTAGCAAAACCATGGAATCACTTCGCCAAAATCTTTTATTCTCTACGCTTGATCAGCAACAATTTAGCACGTTAGTTAAGCATTCAAGCCGGTTGCAAGTGAGTGATGGTGAGCATTTGTTCCACCAAAAAGAAGCGGCTAATTACTTTTTTTTATTGGAAACAGGTGATATAAAGCTGTACCGCCTATCAGCTAGCGGCGAAGAAAAGGTTATTGAACTTATTCACCAAGGTCAAACTTTTGCAGAGGCGGTAATGTTTATGCAGGGCGGAACTTACCCAGTTAACGCTCAAGCCCTGTCAGACTGTCAACTTATTCGTATTCATATGAAAACGTTTCTCGAAATTTTAGAGCAATCGACGGATAACTGTCTAAAAATACTCGCATTAATGAGCCAACGATTGCACGGTGCCATACAGGAAATTGACCAGCTTTCATTACAAAATGCAAAAATGCGGATTATTCAGTTTCTCTTGCGTGATATCACCGCTGACACCTGTACACCCCATACGTTAGAGTGGGCCATGCCTAAAGCCACGCTGGCTTCTCGCCTATCTGTTCGCCCTGAAACATTTTCAAGAACACTGCAACAACTCAGTCAAGCTGGCCTTATTCAAGTAAAGGGGAAAATCATCACCCTTCTAGATATTAATGCCTTACGACACTACCGCTAAATAGCTTGGCGCGACCACTTAGCGAACTACTTAACGTCGAATCTCTTTTTATGTGATAATGATCTGTTAAATACTTTAAAGTCGATTGGTTAAACCTTATGTCTCACGATAAACGCGATATCCTTGTTACTAGCGCTTTACCCTACGCGAACGGGCCCATTCATATTGGCCACCTAGTTGAATATATTCAAACTGATATTTGGGTACGTTTTCAAAAACAGCGAGGACATACCTGTCATTATGTTTGCGCCGATGATGCCCACGGCACACCTATTATGCTTCGAGCGCAGCAAGAGGGTATTTCACCTGAGAAACTCATTGCCGACACATGGACTGACCATAATGCAGACTTTAGCGACTTTAACATAGGTTTTGACAACTTTTACAGCACTCACTCTGATGAGACCCGATCATTTTCTGAGCTTATTTACAACCGATTAAAAGAGCAAGGCCATATCGACCGTAAAACGATCACACAGGCTTACGATCCGGTTAAAAACATGTTTTTACCCGACCGCTTTATCAAAGGCGAGTGCCCTAAGTGTGGTGCCGCGGACCAATATGGCGATAACTGTGAAGTATGCAGTGCCACTTACTCCCCAACCGATTTAATTAACCCTATTTCTGCCGTTTCTGGCGAAACCCCTATCGAGAAAGATTCTGAGCATTATTTCTTTAAATTAGCCGACTTCGAAGAATTATTACAAGAGTGGACTCGCTCTGGCCACTTACAAGAGCAAGTAGCCAATAAACTAAGCGAGTGGTTTGAAACTGGCTTGCAAGATTGGGATATCTCTAGAGATGCACCTTATTTTGGCTTCCAAATACCAGATGCACCTGGAAAATTCTTTTATGTCTGGCTGGACGCACCTGTTGGCTATATGGGCAGTTTCAAAAAGTTATGCAATGATCGCGGCCTCAACTTTGATCAATACTGGGCAAAGGACAGCACTGCCGAGCTGTATCATTTTATTGGTAAGGATATTGTTTACTTTCACGCTTTATTTTGGCCTGCCATGTTAATGGGCGCTGGGTTTAGAACACCTACTGCTATTTATGCGCATGGCTTTCTCACCGTCAATGGTGAAAAAATGTCAAAGTCTCGCGGCACTTTCATTAAGGCTCGTACTTATTTAGACCACTTAAATCCAGAGTACCTGCGGTATTATTTTGCTGCAAAGCTTAGCAATCGCATTGAAGACATTGATCTTAATTTTGAAGATTTTAGTCAACGCGTTAACACCGACCTTGTGAATAAAGTGGTTAATATTGCCAGCCGTTGCAGTGGCTTTATTAAAAAACGCTTTGATGGAAGGTTGGCGCCTGCCTGTAGTGAGCCTGCTTTATTTGCGGAGTTTGTTGATGCCAGCGCGTCCATTGCAGAGCTATATGAAAACCGCGAATACAGCAAGGCCATGCGCAGCATTTCAACACTTGCTGACAAGGCTAACCAATACATTGATGAAAAGGAACCGTGGGTGCTGGCCAAACAAGATGGGCAAGACGCTGAGCTTCACGCATCATGCAGTGTCGCTATTAACTTATTTTATATTATTGCTGCGTACCTAAAACCCGTTGTTCCCGAGATGGTTGCTAAAGCCGAAGCATTTCTAAATATCGATAGCATGGGCTGGCCCGATCAATGGTCACCCTTAACCAACCATTCCATTAATAAGTTCAAACCCTTATTAACCCGTGTAGACAAAGATAAGCTTGATGCATTAATCCAGGCATCAAAAGAAAGCCTTGAAAAGAAACCTACCAGTAACATTAACAAAAAAATGCCCAAGGTTAGCGCGAAAGAGCCGGACTTGATTGAATTTGAAGATTTTGCGAAAGTTGACTTACGCGTAGCAAAAATAGAAAAAGCAGAGCACATTGATGGGGCGGAAAAGTTATTACGCCTAACATTAAGCTTAGGCGATGAGACTCGCCAAGTTTTGGCAGGTATAAAATCAGCGTATTCACCTGAACAACTCGAGGGCCGACTCACCATTATGGTCGCCAACCTTAAACCCCGTAAAATGCGTTTTGGTGTGTCAGAAGGCATGGTTTTAGCCGCTGGGCCTGGAGGGGACGATATTTGGTTATTAGCCCCAGATCAGGGGGCAAAACCCGGCATGCCTGTCAAATAACTTGATGCCCACTCATAAAAGCATTAAAATTGCGCCGTATGGAATATGAAATTACTTTTTTATTCCATACGGTTATATCATTGAATGATTAATAACGTATAAATGAACATTTTATTCCACCATGTCTGAATACCTACTCATTTTAGTTAGCACAATACTGGTTAACAATTTTGTACTGGTCAAATTTCTTGGCTTATGCCCTTTTATGGGCGTATCAAATAAGCTAGAAACAGCCATGGGTATGGGTTTAGCAACTACGTTTGTCCTGACGCTTTCATCCATTTGTAGTTACCTTGCCAATCAGTATCTGTTGCTGCCCCTAGGCTTAGAGTACCTGCGAACCATTACCTTCATTGTTGTCATTGCGGTGGTCGTTCAAATAACTGAGGCCATCGTCCATAAGACAAGTCCTTTGCTCTATCAAGTACTAGGTATTTATTTACCATTGATTACTACTAACTGCGCTGTACTGGGCGTTGCCCTATTAAACATCCAAGAACAGCATGGCTTTGTCGAGTCAGCGTTGTATGGTTTTGGCGCGGCCATTGGCTTCACTTTAGTGCTGATTTTATTTTCTAGCATACGAGAACGCATTGCTGTTTCCGATGTACCCCTCCCCTTCAAAGGTAACGCCATTGCCCTTATTACTGCTGGTTTAATGTCTGTTGCATTTATGGGCTTTTCTGGCTTAGTCAAATTTTAGCCATGTCATTTTTTAGCCTTATTCTTTTATTTGCTTTACTGGGTGCTTTATTGGGCTACGCTGCCATACGCTTTAAAGTTAAAGGTAATCCCATTGTCGACCAAATTGATGCGTTATTACCACAAACGCAGTGTGGTCAATGTAGTTTCCCTGGCTGTAAACCATATGCACAAGCCATTGCAAATGGCGAGGCTAAGATTAATCAATGCCCTCCTGGGGGAGATGCTGGTATCGCTGCCATCGCTGACTTACTTGGAATTGAACCTCTACCCCTTAATGAAGAGAACGGTGTTAAGAAAGAGAAAATGCTGGCATTTATTGACGAGCAAACCTGCATTGGCTGCAAATTATGCATTCAAGCCTGTCCTGTTGATGCTATTTTAGGCGCGCCTAAGCAGATGCATACCATCATTGAATCTGAATGCACAGGGTGTGAGCTATGCATACCACCTTGCCCAGTCGAGTGCATCACCATGCAGCCCATTGCTAAAACGATACCCCTATGGACCTGGGAAAAGCCCAGCACTCCAAACCAAGGTAAACTGTCATGAGGTTATGGTCATTTAACGGTGGTTTGCCTGCCTTAGCCGAGCACAAAAACCACTCATCACCCATTGTCATTGAAAAGGCCCCCGTTCCTAGCACGCTAATTTATCCCTTACGACAGCATATTGGCAGCCCTGCCAATGCGCTTGTAACAGTCGGTGAGCATGTCTTACGTGGGCAAAAAATTGCTGAAGCCGATGGCTTTGTTAGCGCCCCTATTCACGCATCAAGTTCTGGGGTTGTTAGCGATATTTCAGAGCAATTATTCCCACACCCATCTGGACTTAGCTGCCAGTCAATCAGCATTAAAACCGATGGTTTAGATCAAGAGGTTGAACTTCCTAGCCATGCTGACTTTCGACAGCTATCCACCTTGGAATTAGTTAACATTGTGCATGATGCTGGCATTGTCGGTTTAGGAGGGGCGGCCTTTCCCACCTCTATAAAAATAGACAACCATAATCACGACTGGAATATCCACACACTCATTTTAAACGGTGCTGAGTGCGAACCCTATATCTCCTGTGATAACAGCCTGCTAATGGAGCGAGCCCAATGTATCACCGAGGGGATTGAAATTTTACTCTTCATGTTGGGTGCAAAAAAGGCTATTTTAGCCATTGAAGACCACGCCGAGCTTACCTTTGCGCACCTCACAAAAGTATTTTCAGACCATAATAATGAAGCAATTCAAGTCGCTCAGGTACCCACTATTTACCCGACTGGTGGCGAAAAACAACTTATTCAAACCTTAACTGGAAGAGAAGTCCCTAGTGGGAAAATCCCAGCCAATATTGGTATCGTTTGCATAAATATTGGAACGATTTACGCGATTCAACAGGCTGTTGTTAAAGGGAAGGCCCTCACATCAAGAATTGTAACGGTCACTGGTGACGGTGTTTCAACACCTAAAAACTTAGAGGTCCGTATTGGTACTCCTATCAGTCAACTTATCGATGTTTGTCACGGCTATACTCAGCAAGCTGAACGATTAATAGCCGGCGGGCCTATGATGGGCTTTGCCTTATCCAGCGATGAGATTCCACTTATCAAGGCCAGTAATTGTGTATTAGTGGCCAGCAAAGAGGAAGTGGTTACTCACAAGCAAGCAATGCCCTGTATTCGATGTGGTGAATGTGCCTCTGTATGCCCCGCATCCTTACTGCCTCAACAACTCTATTGGCATAGCCGCTCCGATCAGCTGGACAAAGCCGCCAGCTTTAACTTATTAGACTGTATTGAATGTGGCAGTTGTGACATCGCTTGTCCTAGTCACATCCCTTTAGTTCAGCATTTCCGCTATGCCAAGAGCATGCTTAAAACTCAGCAACACGAGAAGCAGCTATCCGATACAGCAAGGCTTCGCTTTGAAGCGCGGGAAGCTCGTATAGCAAGGGATAAGGCCGAGCGTGCTGAGAAATCACGTAAAAAGAAAGCCGCCTTAAAAAGCAAACCAACAAAAAAAGACGTGGATACCACGGTAGCAAACACAAACATACCAAGTAGTGAGGTTTAAACGTGCAATTTTCCACCTCTAGCGGTCCATTTATCTCCCCACAAAATAGTATCCAGCGAATCATGCTATGGGTACTGATCGCCTTAGTGCCCGGCAGCATCACAATGATTTGGCAGTTTGGTTACGGTGTCTTATTTAATATCATTATTTGTGTCGGTACTGCCATTATGGCAGAAGCCCTAATGTTGGCTTGTAGGGGTCGCCCCATTGTTCCAACGCTCATGGATTTCAGCGCTGTAGTAACAGGGCTTCTTCTAGCACTTGCTTTACCAACTATCGCACCTTGGTGGATTCCTTTTATCGGTGCCATTATTGCCATTATTATCACCAAGCACCTTTATGGCGGACTAGGTTACAACCCCTTTAACCCTGCTATGGTTGCCTTTGCTGTTCTAATTGTTTCGTTTCCTAAAAGCATGACTGTTTGGGCTTTACCCGCTGCGCTCATCCCAGACGGTGTTAGTGTCTCAAGCTTGGTGTCTATTGTTTTTTCACCGCTATCAGATAATGCACCGTTGCAAAGTTTACTTGATGGCATCACTGCCGCCACCCCTTTAGATCAAATGAAAACGCAATTAAACTTGAACCTGACCGTCCAAGAAGTTCAAACAGACCAGATTTTTAGCAGCCTAGCTGGCGAAGGCTGGCAGTGGGTGGCTATCGCCTATTTTATTGGCGGCATGACCTTAATAGCTAAACGAATCATTGGCTGGCAAATACCCTTAGGGGTTTTACTCGGCCTTTTTGCTTGCAGCATGTTCACCTATTTGCTCGAGCCCAGTTCGGCACCCTCACCACTGTTTCATTTGCTTAGTGGTGGCGCTATGCTCGGTGCTTTTTTCATTGCAACTGACCCGGTAACGGCGTCCACCACCGTTAAGGGCCGCTTTATTTTCGGCCTTCTTATTGGCCTTTTAACCTATATTATTAGGACCTGGGGCGGGTACCCTGAGGGCATAGCGTTTGCTGTTATTCTAATTAACATGGCTGTGCCGCTTATTGATCAATACACTCAACCTCGAGTTTACGGACAAAAATAACATGTCAACACTTAGCAAACCGGTTCTTCGTGCAGCCAGCATTCTAGGCTTTTTCTCACTTATTGGTATTGGCCTCGTTTCTTTAACTCACCTGATGACAGAAGATAGAATTATTGAAAATGAGCGCCTGTTTGTGACCAAAACCTTACGTGAAATTGTGCCCAATAACCTGCACGATAATGACTTATTAAACAGCAGCATACAGGTAACTGACCCGCTACTCGCACCTGATAATCGCGCGACAACACTCTATAAGGCGTTTAAAAATAATCAGCTTGTCGCTATTATTGCCTCGCCCCTATCAGCCGATGGTTACAATGGCTCCATTAAACTACTAGTGGCCATTAAAAAAGACGGTTCATTATTGGGCGTCCGAGTCGTCTCACATCATGAGACACCTGGTCTAGGCGATGGTATTGAAAGTCATAAGAGCGACTGGATTTATTCCTTTAATGGCCTTTCGCTTCAACAACCGCCTTTAAGTGGCTGGGCTGTTAAACGTGATGGCGGCCAGTTTGACCAGTTTACCGGCGCAACCATTACCCCTAGAGCCATTGTAAAAGCCGTTTTAAACACATTAAAGTATTACCAAGCCAATAGGGCCTTACTAACGGATGCCAATAATGAATGATTACAAACAAATCATTAAAAATGGTTTATGGGAAAATAACCAAGCATTTGTTGCCTTATTAGGCCTGTGCCCGCTGCTTGCGGTAAGCAACACATTCATTAATGGTTTAGGGCTCGGCTTAGCCACCACCTTGACCTTGATTTTATCAAACACCACCATCTCTTTAATTCGCCACCAAGTGGGTAGCGAGGTCCGCCTGCCTGTTTTTGTTTTAATTATTGCATCCATCGTAACCGCCATTGAACTGGCCATGAATGCTTTCTTTTACGAGCTATACCTTATTCTTGGTATTTTTATTCCGCTGATTGTAACGAATTGTGCCATCATTGGTCGCGCGGAAGCGTTTGCCTCCAAAAACCCACTGTTAGCCTCATTTTTTGATGGGCTCGGCATGGGCCTTGGTTTTACGTTTGCCTTAGTCTCATTAGGCGCTCTACGTGAGGTGCTAGGCTCTGGCACACTCTTCGCTAATGCTCATCTTATGTTTGGTGAAGCGGCTAAAAGCCTCACCCTTACCGTTATTCCAAACTATGAAGGCTTCCTGTTAGCAATACTACCTCCGGGCGCATTTATTGGACTAGGCCTGATGGTGGCGGTAAAAAACATTATTGATGCTCGACGCTCTAAACCAAATTCTCAGGTCATTTCCTTATCTGAAGTCCCTAAAAAGGCTTAATGGCTAATGGGGAGTCCCCTTACCTTTCCAGCTTATCAAGCAAATATACGAGCCAGCACTATTGGCTTTATTATTTGCTCGCTACTAGCCCATGGCCTAGTGTTTGTTCTCTCTTATAACAGTAGCTTTCTAAGTGGAAAAAATAAAGAGAGCATCCCTTCGAGCACCATCAGTGTTTTATTATCTCCCGCCGCCATAAAACAACCCGCTCCTGTTCAGGCTAACAAGCCTGTTCAGAAAAAACTGCCGAAAAAACTCATATCAACACGCAGTAGCAGTCGTCAAGTCCATCAAGTCATCGAACAAAAAAATAAGCCCGACAAACGCCTCCCCAAACCGACACCCGTTAAACAAACAAAACCCGTCCAAACTCCCAAGCTAGAAGCATCACCTCAGCCTTCTAGCAGCCATAAACCCTTATTATTTAGCGAACCAAAACCGCTGTATAACCCAAAACCTAGGTACCCAAATATTGCTAGACGCCGTGGTATTGAGGGCACCGTTACATTTAGTATTCAGGTCGCTAACAATGGTGCCGTTAATCATGCCTTTGTTACTCAGTCTTCTGGCTCGTCCCTCCTAGATAAAGCGGCCACTAAAGCGATAAAAACATGGCGTTTCCCAGCCAGTAAATTCAATGCTCTTGCCCCTTTCAAACAAAAAATTGTCTTTCAATTAAAAAACTAATTAGCCAATAACCTCACCAGTTCAACCAAACCGCCTCACAATCTTTAGGAAAAGGCGCCATCTGTCCAATATCGCTCCATTGACTAGGCCGATGAAAATCAGAACCACAGGACGCCAGTAATTTTTTTTCACAACACAGTCGCGCCAAGTAATTACTTGCATCCGTTGTTTGTTGCCCAGAAACAACTTCCAAGGCTTGCCCACCAGCCTCTACAAATTCATCCACTAAGGCCCTTAATTTGGTGCGTGTCATTGTGTACTTTAGTGGGTGAGCCAGCACCGGCACGCCACCTGAGACACGAATCCATTCAACTACGTCAGGCATATCAGGCCAACATTGCTTAACATCACCAATTTTGCCATTGCCTAAATATTTCTTAAACGCGGCACTAATATTTTTAACCACACCCAGTTCAACCATATGCTGAGCAAAGTGTGGACGGCCAATATTACTCATATTGGCTATTTGTAACACTCGATCAATATCGATCGGGAGACCTGCTTTTATGAGGCGCTTTGTGATGAGTGTTGCTCGCTCGCTACGCGCAACTTGTTGCGAACTAACCGCAGCAATTAACGCTGGCGTCGTTAAGTTAAGCTTCAATCCGACAATGTGTACATTAACGCCTCGCCATTGTGAGGATAGCTCTATGCCCGGAATTAAGGTCAAATCACCCAAATCAACTTGGCTTAACTCTCCATAAGCTGCCACCGTATCGTGGTCAGTAATGGACAGTATGTCAACCTGATTGAGCACGGCTCTTTCTATTAGCTCTTTAGGCGTTAGGCTGCCATCTGACTGACTAGTATGTGAATGTAAGTCTACTTTTTTCATCCGTGTTAGTTTACACCCTGGCACGGCATAGAATGTTAAAATGCCGCCCAATTAAAACAATTACTTACTTCTCATGAAAATTACTAAAAACAGCGTTGTACAATTTCATTACACCCTTAAAAATGATGAAGGCGAACTAATCGAAACATCTGAAGGCTTAGAACCAACCGCCTCATTACACGGCCATGGCAGCATGATCAAAGGCATGGAAAAAGCGATGGAAGGCAGAGAAGCTGGTGACGAGTTCAGCATTACTGTTGAACCTGAAGACGGTTACGGTGAGCGCTTTGATGATTCAATTCAACAAATTCCTGTTAAACACCTGATAGGAAAAAAGCCTTGGCGTCCAGGTATGATTGCGACGGTCCAAACAGAGAAAGGTCAACGCCAAGTGAGTATTGTAAAGGTGGGGAAATTCATGGTTAAGGTTGATACCAATCACCCACTAGCAGGTCAAATCTTACATTTTGACATTCAGGTTGTCGACGTCCGTGAAGCATCCGCGGAAGAAATTTCTCACGGCCATGCTCATGGCGCAGGCGGCCATCAGCACTAGGCCCCTCATGCTCAATACCCCTGTTTTATACTCATTTCGTCGCTGCCCTTACGCGATGCGTGCCCGCTTAGCCATAAAGGACGCCGGGATTAGCGTTGCCTTGCGTGAAGTTGTTCTACGCCAGAAGCCAGCAGACATGCTGGCTATTTCTGCCAAAGCAACTGTCCCTGTTCTTCAGCTGCCTAGTGGTCAAATTATTGATGAAAGCTGGGATATTGTGCACTGGGCAACTCAACATAAAAAAGCTAACCCACTGAGAGGCTCTGTCTCCCGTATCGCTGCTGCTAACGTGCTGATTCAACAAAATGATGGTCCTTTTAAGCAGCATTTAGATCATTACAAATATGCTGACCGTTTTCCTGAGTTCTCTGCTGAGCACTACCGCCAGCAAGGGGAAGCTTTTTTAAGTTCCCTCGATCAGCAATTGTCTGAACATGATTTTTTATTGGATCATGCCCCCTCCTTGGCCGACATTGGCATTTTCCCCTTTATTCGACAATTTGCTCATGTTGATATTGAATGGTTTAGGCAATCAAACTACCCGCATTTGCAACGTTGGTTTGACCACTACCTAACGTCTAATTTATTTGCCAGCATTATGGCTAAATATGACCCTTGGGTTTCTGGGCAAGACCCAGTCTACCTCTAAACCACTAGCTTTCTGTAACGCTCTAGCTTAGTATTAAACTGTTAATGGAGCTGCCTATGAACTTAAATTGTCGTCAACTCATTCTATTACCCTTGCTTAGCTTAATGTTAAGCGCTTGTGCGGGCATTACTTATCATGCAGAGCCACCACTAGTAACTCTTGCTGGTATCGAGCTAGAAAAAACTCAACCCTTAGAGCAACAGTATCAACTACAGCTTCGCATTAGAAACCCAAATGAAACAGCCCTGTTTATCAATGGCCTCACCTATACATTGGCCCTCAATGGCAAACCACTCGCCGACGGTGTCTCTAGTCAATACCTTGAGGTACCAGGGTTTGGAGAACGTGTTCTCTGTGTTCCGTTACTAGGTACAACATTTAACTTACAGAGCCAACTTGCTAGCTTTGGGATTGCTAGCCATCGATTATTGCCTTATCGTCTCGCTGGAAAGCTCAGCTTAGGAACCATTAAATTTGGCAGTAAAACGCAGCATTATAGTTTACGTACCTTCACTTCACTTCCATTTGAAACCACTGGCGAAATTGACCTAAGCCGCTTATATGTCGCGGCTCATTAGCACGTAACACCCTGACAAAATATATTTAGGAGGCATTATGAAAATTTTAACAGCACCTTTATTTGCTCTTATAGCACTAACCTTAACTGCTTGTTCCACCCCAAACCCTTATGGTCAACCGAGTACCAGCTACGTTGACAGCGAGACGAACCAATCGCTCAACGTTACATATGCTACCGTTATAGATGTACAAGCTGTCACCATTGATTCTGAAGGTAACCTAGTGGGGAAAACAGCGGGCGGCCTAATTGGTGGCATTGCCGGCAGCAGTATAGGTGGTGGCAGAGGAAGTGCTGCAGCAGCGGTTGCTGGCGCTGTTATTGGTGGCATGATTGGCAACAAAGCCGAAGCCATGTACAACACTGCAAATGGCGTACAAATAACCGTTCAAACCAATACTGGTCGTGCCTTATCGGTTATCCAAGAAGCTAATATAAATGTAATTTATAGCAAAGGCGACTCCGTAAAAGTTATCACTGCTGCCGATGGAAAAACCCGCATTATCCAATAGCTTTAGAGAGTTGACCCAGCTCCATTTAAGGGGCTGGGTGAGCCTGTAAATTAAATGGTTTAAATACCTTTCATTAGCCATCAGCCTGGTCAGCAACTTTTTTGGTAATGTTCTTCCTCAGGCACTGCTTCCTTAGAGTACTTCTCCGCTGTTTTATCCCAGAACTTATCAACCTCTCTCACCATTTCTCCTTATTAAGGCCAATGAATCCAACTCACTATCTCAAGGCCTGCAGACTCATAACAGGCAAACTGTACGCCAGAAAAGAAGCGTAGTTTGCGTCCGAACTAACGCCTGTGCGCCAGGTTTTTCGCGCTAAACTACTTTATTCGACAAATAAGCGATCACTTTTAATTAATAATTTAACCAGCAAAGCGATTGCCGCAATGTTCCACACGATGAGTGCGCCACTTGGCAGGTCAAACAGTGAGGATAAAATTAACCCTAGCCCATAACCTAACGCGCCAATAAGGAAACCTGTTAATAATGGCTTTTTATGGCCGATACTGCCAAGCGCAGGAATTATCAGGCTGGCAAAAACCAGGTATACGCCAACGAGCTGGACAGAGCTGGTGACGGCCAGTGCAAATAGGCTATAAAACCCAAGATTACCTAAGGTGTTACGGAAGTTGATGAGTAACCACAAAATCAAGCCTGTCACCAGGGTGGTTGGTAAGAGTTGCTCCCAAGTGATCCAGAGTATTTGCCCCACCAATAAATCTTTAAGTGAGTCGCCCCCATGTGGGTTATTTGACAACATCAAAATACTGGCCGTGGCAGCCAGTATAAACGTAATACCAATTAGCGCTTCTTGATGTTGCCCCCACTTTTTTTCCATCCAGCTTAATAGCAATGCGCCAACCAAAGCAGCACTTAAGGCGGCTAACTGTACTTCCCAGCCGTGCGCCTCCCAGCCAAAATGCCAAGCCAATATTACCCCCAGGCCTGCGATTTGGGCAATCGCCAGATCAATAAAAATAATGCCGCGTTTGAGTACTTCATGCCCGAGAGGAACATGGGTTGCCAATATGAGTAAGCCGGCAATAAATGCCGGCCCCAGTATGGATAACTCCAGTCCTTCAAAAACCACTATTTAACACTCAATAATTGATTTAAGAGTCGATCAAACCAAGCGACCAGTGTTTCATCTTTGGATGGACTGAAAGGTAATGCAACCGCAGGGATAGCGGTTTTTTGTGTTAACCAACGTGCCGATTTATCACTTTGGTAACTGGCATAGAGCAACATATCAGCAGGGTTTTTCTTTAAGGTGGTGAGCACTTTGCTTAAATGGATGCTACTGGCGGGAATACCCGGCTTTTGCTCCAGCGTCGCTACCTGTATTAGGCCAAGCCATGGCGCCAGATACACCCAACTATTATGGCTGACCACAATCGGTTTGCCACGCAACGACTGGCTACGCTGCTGCCATTGCTGGATTGCCTGTTGCCATTGTTGAGTAAATGTTGCCAAATTGCGCTGATAATACGATTGATTGGCAGGGTCAACTTTTATCAGGGTGTCGGCGAGTGCGATAGCAACCTGTGCGATGCGTTCTGGGTCAAGGTGGAAGTGTGGATTCCCCGCAGCATGAATATCCCCTAGACTTCGATCAAGCACCGCTGGTTTTTCCAGCAAAGCGACATAATCCGCAGCCATAAAATACCCTGTTTGACCCGGCTGAACAGAACCATTGCCGGATTTACGCAACAATAAAGGCAGCCAACCAACCTCAAGATCAGCGCCGGTGCAAACCAGAAGGTCGGCGCGGCGTATCTTAGCGATTAGGCTTGGGCGTGCTTGTATATGATGCGGGTCCTGCATCGCGGTGGTTGCGCTAGTCACCTTTACCTTATCAGCTCCTAGCGCTTGGGTTAGTGCGGCCCATTCAGGTTCGCATGCAAACACATTAATCTGTGCATACGTGTGATGGCTAAACAATAGCAGCGCCAATAAAAGTAATAAAGCAGATTTTTTAATCATTGGGTAAAACATAATTTTCTCCAGAGTATAGGGTTTGCACCAGCCACTGGTGGCTGGTGCAAGGGTTGATTAATACTGATGCGCACCGTGACTGCCGAGGCTCATGGTGTATTGCAATATCATCTGGTTATCTGATTTCTCATAAGATTGATCACGGTTATATTGCAGCCGCACTCGAGAGAATTCACTTGGCAACCACTCAATCATGGCACTGGCACGCTTAGGAGTGTGGCCTTCATTGTCTAGCCCCGCTTCGCCCAAAACATCAGTATCTGAACCGCGGTTATGGCTGTCTAAATGGTCATAACGTAAGCCAGTTCGCCATTGGGGTTTAATTTGATAAATGGCTTGTGCATACCAGCCCTTTTGATGCCCATCATAACTGCTGTTCTCAATAGGAGGGCCGCTGTTGAGCATAGAGATTGAGCCATCTTCCTTACGATCAAAGTATTCAAATTGGAATTTAACCTGTTGGCCTTGTGAGTTACCGTTAGGTGCCCATTTGTAAACAAAATCTAAGGCGTTAATTTTACTGTCACCATCAAAGGAAGGGGTTTCTTCCTCGCTTGAGCTTCCACCGTGGGAGTGTCCACCGCTGGTGCGGCCCTCAATATCGTTAGCTTGCCAGTGGCTTAAACCGAGCTGCCAACTATGGGACACACCGATATCACCACCGATATTGGCAAACACCGTTGCGGCACCAATATCATTTTGTGAGCCACCGGCGGGGAAGTTGCTGCCGCTAAAGAGCTCAGCACCTAACTGTAAAAAAATATCGGTAGGGGCAATGTAGGTCACCTGCACCCCATCGTCTCTTAGTTGATCACCGAACAAGCCACGGTAAATCAGCGGTGCATCGGCAAAATCCCAGGCATGAACATGCTGCTCGTTGATATAACCCATGGCGGAGAAAAAGCGCCCAGCTTTCAGGGTAAAGCCGCCGCCCAAACCTAATGTTTGGATGTAGGCCTCCTCTAGATCAACCTCGGTGCCCCCGCCATCATTATGTAAGCCAATCGTCGCCTTGCCATAAAATTTATCATCAATATTGGCGCTAACAGCCAGCTCACTTTCGCCCACTGAAAGGCCTCTAACGCCTAAGCCGGATTCACCGCCGAGCGCAAAACCAGGTAATTCATAATCATCTGGGTCATTGCTGTAACTGGCGTAACTTCCGTTAAGAATAAGGCTGACAGCCGGGTTAAATTGATTTTGAGTCACCGAGCTCTTTTGTGCTGGCCTGGCTGCAATTTGGTTAATTTTTATGTTGTCTTTGCGTGTCTTCTCTTCGGTTTTCAATAACCGGGCTTCCAGAGCAGCAATGCGCTGTTCATAGTCTGCTTTGAGTGAGTCCAGTTGTTGTTTCACGGATTCTACTTCTGTTCCAGCCAGAGCCGGGTTTGATATTAACAAGGCGGCTGTTATCACAGCCGTAGGGAATATTTTTCGCACAAGAAATCTCCTGTCATTAAAAGGTGTTTACACAACCATCAATAGGTTGGGTTGATCTAGCAGTAATTGACTTTATAGGGAGATAAGAGGTGGAGCGCGGGCGAAATAATTTGCTGTCAGAAAAGATGAAAGGGGAGTAGCTTTATGCGTAAGGAGTCGGCTCGAATGGGACAGGTCAAGGAACTGAATGCTTGGGGCAGTCGACCCATCACCAGACTTTTCGCACTGAGCAAATACCTGGCATGACTTGTCTGGCGTATGAAACGGGTGCTCAACTGAGTGGACAACCACAGCCATTTGACTCATAAGCATAATGCTTATAAGTGCTATAGATATTAGGATGTGTTTTTGCTTTATCATCTAACAGTAAGGCTTAATATTTTGTATGAATAATCCCTTCAATGATCAATATTTTTTAACTTAATCTTGAGTAAATTGAAAGCCACGCTTTGGCAGCAAGCAGAGCCTTGTAGACGGTAGTGCTATTGGGCTCAAACTGTTCTATTGAAATACCGACAACAAGAAAGAACACCGTAAAAATCTTCAAGCAACAAACCCGAGTAGTCAACAAACCTCGAGCCTGAGCAGAAATGCGTAGTCAGTTTATTATGAATGTAAAAAATAGTCAAAATGGAACTAACATCCGTGTTGATACGGGTAATACATTATCACAATTAGCTATTTATGTCCGCCTTCTAGGTACCTACTTCACCCTTAGCAGTGATTTAGATTACGCTGTAATCCAATACAAAGACTGCCGTGAGACTGCCAATTCAATTATGTAAACACCTGTCATTAACTCCCAACCTGGGGGAGTAGGCAAGATCAACAGGAAGGAAATAGAAACGTTTACACAGCGTTATTTACAGTCTCTCCTAGGTTAATTATCTGGTACTTATTGAGCTGACAATACCTAATAGCTGCTTACTTACCCCCACCCAGCATCCCTCTTATAGCGGCAGGTAAATCGGCTGGCAATAGAATAGTTTTTGCATTCTCTGACACAGACATGTCTCTTATCGCGTCAACATACTTCTCACCTAAAATATACATCACTGGCAACTCTTTGTTCTGGATGGCCTCAGCGACTTTAGTAATGGCCGTTTTACTGGCTTCAGCGAGTACAATTTGGGCTTCACCGTCCCGCTTAGAGGCTGCCAGGCGCCCTTCCGCTTCTAAAATAGCTGCTGCCTTTTCTCCTTCAGCTCGCGTCACCACGGCCCGGCGCTGCCTTTCTGCTGCAGCTTGTTCTTCCATGGCATTTTGCATGGTTCCCGACGGCGTAATATCCTGAATTTCTACTGTTTTAAGGGTAATACCCCAATCGGCAATATCATCCGATATGGCTTCTTTCAAACGGGCCTTAATTAACTCTCTGGATGATAAGGCGTCATCGAGTTTCATTTCACCAATGATTGAGCGCAGTGATGTTTGCACTAAGGTTTTAATAGCCAGCCGGTAATCTTCAACCCCATAAACTGCCTTTTCAGGTGCCACAATATTAATGTACGACACCGCATTGGCAATGATCACCGCGTTATCTTGAGTAATCACTTCTTGTGAAGGAATATCCATCACTATGTCTTTAGTCGTTACCTTATAGGCCACCTGATCAACATAAGGCATAATCCAGTTCAGGCCAGGCCCCAGTGTTTTATGGTATTTCCCTAAACGCTGAACCACTTGCTTGGAACCTTGCGCTACAAGCTTAACCCCCATCCAAATGGTTAAAAAGACCAAACCAAAAAAGACCAATGTTACTATTCCTGCTTCATTCATCATCAACTCCTGTTAATTAACGTACTTTAAACACCATCAGTGTATTACCCGATGCTTCTTTAATGCTAACTTTATCACCTACGTTAACATCTGTTTCACAAATAAAGTCCCACTCATCATCACCTAAAACTGGGGTTGTAAAACGTACTCTACCGCGTGATACATCTTGAGGCGCTCTAATAACAAAACCTATCTCTCCCACAATTGCTTCTTGAGCAATACCTGCCTTGGTTCTATCGGTCATTTTTGGCTTCAAGTATTTAAACCAAGCAAGTGCAAAAACTATTGATAACACAGTCCAGCCGAGCAGCTGCCAACTAACGGCTAAATCTGGCCATAATAGTAAAACAAGTGCGACAAGCAATGCACCCAAGCCAAACCAGAGTACCGTAAAGCTCGGTATAAATATCTCAAAAGCAATTAACGACATCCCCAATACCAACCAATGCCAATAAGCCAAATCAAACTCCATCATCCGTCTCCTTTTTTTGTTACCTTAGCGATAAATAGTTTCAAACTTATCGTCTGTCCGTGCTTAATCCCCTCATCATACACCCTGTCTAAGCCGTTCAATGATTAGATGCTTACTTTGCGTTTACCCATAATTTAATGAGCTAATGTTAAGCAACACCTTTCCAGCGATGACCTTAAAGAGACCCATTAGGGTATCAGCCTGATACAATAAGCACCCTCGTTTGCTCAACTCAACAGCATACCTTATGAAACAAAGCCCCTTAACTGCGCCTTTTCAGTCGCCTCTATTCCGAGTTATGTGGCTTACCATGACTATTTCCAATATTGGAACATGGATGAATGAAATTGGCAGCACTTGGTTGATGGCCTCCATGCCAACTTCGGCCATGTATATTGCGCTTATTCAAACGGCCATCTCCCTCCCCTTTCTCTTTTTAGCTTACCCTGCAGGCACTTTAGCCGATTTAGTGAGTCATCGGCGCATGTTGATAGTTATTCATGTGTTTATGTTTATTACTGCCGTTGGTTTAACCCTTTTTGCTTTTTATGACGCGATAACACCCTTGTCACTGTTACTTTTCACCTTCGCGCTAGGCATAGGTAATGCGGTTATGCGGCCTGCTTGGGCTGCCAGCGTACCGGACTTTGCACCAAGAGAGCATTTAGGCAGCTCCATTACCCTCAATACTCTTAGTACCAATGTTACCCGCGCTATTGGCCCAGCCATTGGCGGTATACTTATTTTTAAAGCGGGCACAACCGCTATTTTTGCGTTGAACGCCTTGTCATTCACGGTGATGATTTATTCACTTTATAAATGGCAGCCTAAAAAAAATATCACTGCTTCTGTACTACCGGTTGAACGTTTTTTGGGGGCGTTTAAATCTGGCCTTCGTTACACTAAAAATGTGCCATCATTAAGAATCGTTCTATTTAGAAGCTTTTGCTTTTTCTTTTTTGCCAGTGTCACGTGGGCGTTACTGCCGGTCATCATTATTCGTGAAATGCATATGAGCGCACAGAACTACGGTATTTCAATGGCCGTTATTGGCATTGGAACCATAACAGGCGCCTTTTTATTACCTAAATGCCATCGCATTTTAGTGCGCAATCAAATCATCAGTATCGCTACTCTTTTATTAGCACTTCCTCTTTTATTATTAGCTTACAGTTCAAACCTCTGGACACTGGGCATCACCTTAATTTCTTTAGGTATCGCATGGATTTTTAGTTTCTCTTCATTTATTCTTGCCGCTCAACTCGTTGTCCCTAACTGGGTACGCGCCCGAACTATTTCACTGGTCATGCTAACGTTTGGAGGCAGTACGGCTCTTGGAAGTTTGCTTTGGGGTCGGCTATCTGATGCCTATAGCACCCATACGTCCATCTCTATTGCCGCTGTTGGTTTATTGATGACCCTCTTTTTAAGCAAGCGATTTGCTGTGGCTAACGACAAACTGGATGTAGATACAGCCGCACAATGGGCCATTTCAATTCCTGAGGAGTCTATTGAAGCTGATAAAGGCCCCGTTATGGTGGTGATTGAATATTGTATCCCCACGGATAAAACTGAGCAGTTCTTAACCCTGATGACTGACATGCGCGCGAATAGGCAGCGTAATGGCGCGTATTTCTGGCAGATTTTTCATGACGCTAATGATCAGCAATTGTTCTCCGAAGTGTACCTATCTGAATCATGGCTTGAGGTATTACGTCAGCGCCAACGCATGACAGCACCTGAAGTAGCCGTTCGCGATAAAGTAATGGCACTACATGAGGGTGATAAGCCGCCTCTAATATCCATCAAAATTGCAGGCAAACCTTAATATGTCAGCGTTAATCCCAATGGTTTTAGTTCTCTCGGGCGGTCTTTTATGGCAACGTATCGAACCAGGGGGAGTCAGTGCACAGCAGCTTCGTAAGACGCTTAGCTCTCTAGTCATGAACTTTATGGCTCCGGCACTTATTCTATACGTTCTTCTTATTTCTCCCCTTAAACAAGAACTTTACCAAGTACCCCTTACCGGCATTGCCACCATTAGTATTTGCCTTGCAGTCAGCATGGTTCTTTTTTCTTTACTGGCTCGCTACGGTTACATTTCTCGCGCCCAAGCAGGCGCCTTAATTTTAGCGGCTAGTTTTGGTAATGGGATGGGCATATCTGTCCCGACCATTGAGGCGCTCTTTAGTACCGATATGACCAGCATTCCTCTTATTTATGATTTGTTGGCCACCGTTCCATTTGTATGGACAGTTGCTATTCTTATTTCGGCACACTTTGGCACACGGGTTGCGAATGGTCATTTAGGCCGGGAATTACTCTTTATGCCGCCTGTTTGGGCCATTTTTATTGCGTTAGCTTGCCGTTATTTTAACTGGGCTCCCCATGAAGCAATCATCCAAGCACTGAAAATGCTGGGCTTAGCAACGGTCCCCATGCTGCTTATTATGGTTGGTGTTAACTTTAAAATAGGCAGTTTAAAGTACGTTTTGTTAATTATCCCGGCGATGCTTATCAAGCTCGTTCTTAGCCCCTTCCTAGCTTTATCCATTGGTCAGCCCATTGGCTTAATCGGTGATGCGCTTATTATTACCAGCATTACCGCTGCAGCACCGCCAGTTATTGTTGGCATTGCCTTGGCAGACCGTTTTAAACTAGATTCCGGCTTATTTTGTACTGCCTTAACCCTTGGAACTATTAGCTATATTTTAATAGCACCCACACTTAATCATCTGTTTACTCAATTACTATGACCCCCATCAAAAAAACACACTGGCTTGGCATTTGGTTTAGCTTTTTCACTGGAATTGCTGCAGCTATTACCGTTACTAAAGCCAGCCCTGCCTTGCTTGAAATACAAAAAGAAATGACCCTTAGTCTGATCCAGATTGGCTGGATTATGTCATCTGCTGCGCTCGCGACTGTTTTACTTGGTTTATTTGCCGGGTCTTTGTCACAACGCTTAGGCCCCAAGACCGTCCTTCAGGCTGCACTAGGTCTTATTATATTTTCTGCTAGTTTTAGCTTTTTTATTCATACGCCCAATGAGTTAGTCATCAGCCGTGTTATTGAAGGTATTGCCATTATTTTAGTCTCGGTGTCAGCCCCTACACTGATTTCACACTTATCTAAACCATCTGACTTAGGTTTAACCATGGGCGTTTGGGCCTTATGGATGCCGGTTGGCAGTGTTTTGGTTTTTTTGTTCGCCCCTTTAATTATCGGTTCATTAAGTTGGCGATGGTTATGGGCCGCCGCCGCCTTAGTTGCTTTACCTCTTTTAGTGTTATCCACTCGGTTAACCGACCCCTCTCGACAAGCTATTAGAACGGTAAACGACAAGCCTAGCCGACCCGTCCTGCTTAGTGCCATTCTAATGGGCAGTATTTTCGCCTGTTTTACGGCATCATTTTTTAGTTTAATCACGTATCTTCCAACCTACCTTGTCAAGGTGTACCACGTGAATTCGGCAACTGCGTTATTGATTACAACAATATTACCGGCCTTTATTATCCCTGGAAACTTACTGAGTGGCTTTCTTATCCATAAAGGCATTACCCCTTACCAACTAATGGTTTACCCCGCTATTATGTTGTTTATATTAATCAGCCTATTATTTCACGCGGACTGCTCCAATGTTATTAGCCTAGGTTTATTGGCTACTTATGGGCTAGCACTCGGTATGATTCCGACAGCTATTTTCGCTCAAAGCCCTCGGCTTGCTGAAAAGCCTATCCACATTGGGCGGATTATGGGCATTGTTATTACAGGCCAAGGCCCAGGCATTTTATTTGCCCCTCCACTGGCTGGCTATTTAATCGGCGAACAGTTCCTTTGGCAGAACTTATACCCCTTATATATTGCGCTGGCCCTGACGATAGTAGCCTTAGCGAGTCGCCTTAAAAGCATACAAAGAACTGGCTAGCTTACTCCTCATGTAAGGCTTGAATAGGGTCTAAGTTGGCCGCTCTTGCTGCAGGGGCTACCCCCGATATTAAGCCAATAATGGCCGAAATAATCATGGCTAATAGCATAAAGTAAATGTTAATCGTGATTGGTAATTGGGGGATAAAAATATGTAGCATAAAGGTAATAAACAGCAGCATTAGCAGGCCCAATAGCCCTCCCATCATCGCTAAAACAATCGCTTCCCCTAAAAAGAGCCAACGGATAAGACTCTTTTTTGCACCAATGGCACGTAGCAGGCCAATTTCTGCTGTGCGTTCTCTCACGGTTGTTATCATAATTGCAAGGATGCCAACCGAGCCGACTAATAATGAGATACTCCCCAAGGCTGCCACTGACATTTTTAGAATAGACAGTATTTTATTCATGGATACTAACATGTCATTTTGAGATGTCAGGGTCACATCTAAGCGACCGTGGCGATCATTAATCATTCCTTCTATGCGTCTTTCGATATCACCCAAACGAGTATTTTCTGTGAAGGTGAGGTTTATTTCCATCAGTGATTCTCTATTGAACAACTGCAAGCCTTTCGGTGCTCCAATATAGACCACATCGTCCATATCTACCCCCAGCATTTGACCTTTTTTCTCAATCGAGCCAATGACTCTAAACCGCTGACCACCCACCCGAATATGTTGCCCCAATGGGCTTTTCTCACCAAATAGTTCTTTACGCATGGTGTCACCAAGCACTGCTGTTGAGTGTGCTGCACCCATACTGCCTGAGAAAAATTCACCTTGTGCTAATTTAAACCCCCATGCCTCACTCATGTCTGGGCCCACCCCTAAAATCATCCCGCTTCGCTGCCTGTTCTGGTATTTAACTGCACCAGAGCCTTGCACCACTGGCACCACTAAATCCACCCCAGTTATATGTTTTAATGCCTCTGCATCATCAATTGTTAAGGGCCTAACAGTTCCTATCAAGCCACCTACGCCATGGGTTTCTTTAAGGCCGGGGTTAACGGCTATAATCCGCGCACCAAATTGTGAAAAGCTATTCAACACATATTGCTGAACACCTTCACCTATCGCCATTAACAGCGTTACAGACATAATACCAATAGCAATACCTAACGCCGTTAAAAATGTTCGAGAACGCTGGCTAATAACCGCTGCTAGCACCCACTTTAGACTCTCATATAAGCTCATCCTTAGCCTTTTTTCTGCTGACCTTGCAATGCGTCTACAGGTGCCATTGATGCAGCACGTTGCGCGGGTAACCAAGCAAATAATAAAGAGAAGCTCATCGCTAGCATTAATGAACTTAACTGAGCCCACCAGGGTGAATAAAATTGAATAACATCAACGTATTCATTAACCACTAGCAAGACAGCATAGCTAATAACTAAGCCTGATAAAGAGGCTAATAACGAAATCAATCCAGCTTCACATAGAAAAAGTAAACGCACCGTTCCCGCGGTTGCTCCAAGTGCCTTTAACAAACCAATTTCTTTTGTTCGCTGCGAAACAGTAATTATCATCATATTCATAATCAAAACACCCGCCACCAGCATACTAATTGAGGCAATACCACCAACTGCGATGGTCAAAATATCCAGCAGTCCCTGTACTGAAGACAGCATGGCATCTTGAGAAATAACTGTCACATCTTCCTCACCTTCGTGTCGTTTTTTCAACAAAGCTGTTATTTTTTGTTTAGCCACAATTAGCTGGTTAATGAATTTCACTTCAATGAAAACTCGAAACAAGCCATCAACATTAAACAGACTTTGTGCATTCGCGACAGGAACGATCATCACATCTGCCATATCAAAACCAAAGCTTGTTTCGGTTTCCTTTAAAACGCCTATCACCCTAAATCGACGGTCACCTGCACGAACCCACTCACCGAGTGCTGGGCTAGATTTAAATAACTCGTGGCGTAACTTGTGGCCAATTAAGCAGACTGCTTCACCTTTTTGCATGTCCGCACTCGCCCATACCTTGCCCTGTGATACCTCCAAGCTGCGCATTGAGAAGAAATTCGGTGTGGTACCCAGTAAAATCACCTCTCGTAACTTACCGGCATAAGACACTTCAATATTCCCCAACACCAATGGAGCAACACCCTTAACCGCCGATAGCCGCGATATAGCTTGAGCGTCTTTAACGGTAAGTGAGCGAGGCGATTGGCCGCTAAGAGGCGGCATGCCACCAGTTGTTTCCTTCTTGCCGGGCAAAACAATTAGTGTCTTACGCCCAAGTAAATTAACCTCATTAAGCACGAAGGCTTTTGCTCCTTCCCCTAATGCAGTTAATAAATTAACCGCTACAACACCAATGGCGATAGCAACCCATAACATTAGCGTGCGAAACCTATGGCGATTCAAAATCTGGCCAATAAACCTTAGAAAATCAAGCCAGCGCACGGTTTTTACACCTTAATCTCATCGTTGATGCGACCATCGAGCATATTCAACTGGCGAGGTGCTCTCTTTCCCATTGCCCGGTCATGGGTGACAACAATTAAGGTGATGCCTTCTGCGTTTAGCGACTCTAACAAGTGCGTCACGTCTGTCCCCGATTTAGAGTCAAGGTTCCCTGTGGGTTCATCGGCCAATAAAATACTTGGCTTCATCACGATCGCTCTGCCTATGGCCACACGCTGGCGTTGCCCACCTGACAATTGATTTGGGCTATGATGCGCTCGATCAACTAACGAAAGCTTCTTCAAAACGGCATCCAGCTTCAAACGACGCTCCTTCGGTGACATACCCGCTAACAACATAGGCAGCTCGATATTCTCTCTCGCTGTTAAGCGCGGAATAAGGTGGTAAGACTGGAATACAAACCCAATATTCTCACGCCTGACGCGTGTTCTTTCAACGTCGTTTAAGACAGAAACATTTTGGCCATTGAGTAGGTATTCACCGGTATTTTCCCTATCCAATAAACCTAAAATATTCATTAACGTTGACTTCCCTGAGCCAGACGGCCCCATAATGGACACGTATTCGCCTCCGAAAATACTCAACGAGACGTCATCTAGGGCATGAACCGTGTCCCCGCCAACTTTAAAATTCTTCTGTAAGTGGCGAAGCTCTATCATTCGTCTACCGTTACCAGCGCACCCTCAACAGCACCTTCTACATCTAACGACAGTAGCACCTGATCACCTTTCGATAAGCCTTCTTTAATTTCACTAAAACGCCAGTTACTCAAGCCAGTTTTTATTTTTTTACTCACTAATGTTCCACTAGTTGGCTCGTACATTAAAACGTGGTCACCATCGATAATGGTTTCCGTCGGCAGCCTTAGTGTTGCCTTTTTTTGTTCAATAATGACATCAATATCAGCACTATAACCAATCAATAATTTATGCTGCTGTGCTTTATCAAGCAGCTTAACATCGACATCAACTGTTCTTGCTTGCTTTTCAAGCTCTTTTACATAGGGTGCTATTCTTGTTACTTGGCCACTAAAGGCTTCGCCCCTGAAAGCGTCCAAGGTAACGTTAACCAGCATTCCTTTTTTTATTTTTGCAGCATCCACCTCATCAACCGGCGCACTCACGTAAAGGCAATCATCTGCGATCAGGTCCACAGCGGGTGGTGTAGCAACACCAGAGGGGGATGGGGTAATGTACTCACCCACTTCACCATTTATTTCGGCAATAACGCCTGAAAACGGTGCTGTTAATTCTGTTTTTTCTAAAATTGCAGCCTGCAAGCCCACTAATGCTTGCGTACTTTTTTGGCTGGCCTTTGCTTTGTGACAGCTCGCCATCGAGACGAGTGCTTTTGTAGTGGCGTTATCTAGGTGTTCAACTGACACCAGCTTCCTATCGGCTAGTGAAGAGAGTCTTTCTCGTTCACGCTGGTTTAACTCGGCCATTCGGCAGCTTTCAATAACAGCCGATTGCGCCATTGCCACTTTTGCCTTGGCATCTGCTAAGCGCGCTTTTTGGTCCTTATTCCAAAGCCTAATCAGTATTTGATCTTTTTTAACATGCTCCCCTTCGCGGACAAATAATTCAGCTATTTGACCGCCCATTGGCAAAGATAACCTTGATCGATTACAGGCTTTAATCGTCCCGGCCCGTGTATTGGACGTTGTAAAATCAACCGGGCCTTCGTTAAGGGCAACCAAACGCACATTAACGACCTCTTGCTGGCCGCTGTAGAACCAAGTAGACCCTATTACTAGCGTGATCACTATCAGCCAAATAATTTTATTGTTCACATGCCCTTCCTCTTGCAACAGTTGCTAAACCATACCATAAGCCTCTACAGGCCAAAAGTTAATGCTTTAGACCGACACACGCCCCGATTCCATGATCGACTATTTCATTAAAAAACCACGTTTAGCTAGAAATTCACGCATATGGGGCCGAGATTCTTTACCGACAAGGGCTTTCATCTCCTCACTCCAGCAACTATTTTTCTTACCGCCTGTTCGCAATTGGTAATACTCTCGCAAGGTCTCGTCGTACTGCTCAATACCTTTAGTATCTGCAGGGTTTAGGTAGCTATCTTCTTTTAGAATCGTTGCTAAAGGCAGCCGTGGCTTTACCTCAGGGTCTTGATCCGCATACCCAATACAAAGCCCAAAAACGGGGTAAACTTGATTTGGTAAGGCTAACAAATCAGCCACATCTTGAGGGTTATTACGAAGGCCGCCAATATAACAAATACCCAAACCTAAAGACTCTGCAGCAATAACCGCATTTTGTGCAGCCAATGCCACATCTGCTGTGGCAATAATAAAGTGCTCTGTCATTCCCTCGCTAAACTCACCATCTTGCATCTGGCACGCCAGTTTTGAACGGTTTAAGTCGGCACAAAACACCAAAAAGGCACCCGCTGTTGTCACATACGACTGCCCACCAGCTATCTCAGCTAAGCGTTCACGTTTCTCTTCGTCCCTTACTCGAATAATCGTCGTTGCCTGAATATTACTGGAGGTCGCCGCGGCTTGGGCGCATAAAACAATTTCATTAATCAACTCATCGCTAACCGGCTTATTTTTAAATTTACGAATAGATCGGTGCGAGCGAAGCAGCTGGGTTGTTTCATTCATGATATTTCCTATTATTTAACTTAGCCTTGAGTAAAGTCCATACCGACCAATTGGCTCAGTGCTTCCAATGGGCTTTTATCAATATTCCAGTCATCAAACAAAGCAAATATTTTAGGTATGGTCTCATTCTCTAACTCATTATCCACCTCTAATAAGAAGTGTGACCCCATTGGTTTAATGCTTTTATAGGCAGGAATGTCATAAACAGCTTCCAAGAACTGCTCTTTTGATTGCTCAGCGGAAAAGCTAGGTGCTTGAAGGAGTATTTTCATGGCTTATCTAAACGCATGATCTAACCACCCCACCATCCACACGAACAGCTGCGCCCGTCGTCGCTGACGCCAGTGGACTACATAAATAAACGACCATATTCGCAACTTCTTGCGGGTCAGCAAAGCGCTTAATCAGTGATGATGGCCGTGCGGACTTAAAGAACTCGTCTTCAACTGCGTCGATTCCCAGTCCACCGCTGATTTCTTTTACAAAATCAACCACGCCTTCCGATCGAGTAGGGCCAGGCAAGACGGCATTCACGGTAATACCTGTTCCTGCACACACCTCGGCTAAACCACGTGATACGGCTAACTGAGCAGTTTTAGTCGTTCCGTAATGAATCATTTCTAATGGAATTTGTAGGGCACTTTCACTGCTGATAAAAATGATTCGTCCCCAGTTGTTGGCCTGCATAGCCGGTAAATACGCACGAGATAGACGCACCCCTGTGAGTACATTAACATCAAAGAAGCGTTGCCAATCATCATCGCTAATATCTAAAAAGTCTTTAGGTTCAAAAATTCCTAGGGCATTCACTAAGATATCTATTGTAGGATGCTCTGCCAATAAACGCTCGGTGCTAGCAGCCACCGACAAATCTGCACAAAACACCGAAACCTCTGCTTGGGGATGCTGGGCAAGTATTGTTTCTTTCGCCACTGTTAACTTGTCAGCATCTCGGCCGTTAAGGACAACCTGCACACCTTCTGCGGCCAGTGTCTTAGCAATAGCAAAACCTATGCCTTGGCTTGACCCTGATACAAATGCTTTCTTTTGCTTAATTTGTAAATCCATTTTTTCTCCTAATCACTACTGTATTCTTTGATTAACCGCACCTAGCTCACACCAGCCTGTATCCATAATACCGTGCTGAGCTTATCCAAATTGGTAAGCAGCAACCGTTGCACCCATCACTCGATCTGAGAACACATGCTGCCCCTTATCTTCTCCAGCTGCGCCTGCTGCGACCATTAAGGGCAATAGGTGCTCTTCTCGAGGGTGGCTTTCTATACCAGAGGGTGCGTTTTGCCACTGTTCTAAAAGCTGCCCTCTTTCTTTTGGGGGTGCTGTGCTTGCTTTAGTTAACCAAGCATCAAACGTATCTGAATGCCCACCATGGTCATTTCCTTGCATGAGGGTTTGCATATTATGGAAGCTCATGCCACTGCCTAAAATCAGTACGTTATCTGTCCGCAACGACTCAATCGCCTGCCCAACTTGCATATGAAACGCTGGGTCTAAATTGTGCTGCAGTGACAGTTGAACGACTGGAATATCCGCATCTGGAAACATCACTTTAAGGGGCACAAATACCCCGTGATCATATCCTCGGTTTAACTCCATTTCACTCTTAATACCTGATTTAGCCAATAAATCTTGCACTTTTTTAGCCAGCTCCGGCGAGCCTGGCGCTGGATAAGTTAACTGGTAGGTATGCTCTGGAAAACCGTAATAGTCAAATAGTAAGTCTGGTGCTGGGTGATTATTAATGCGCACGGTCTCTTCTTCCCAATGGCCAGAGATCACCAGAATAGCCGATGGCTTTTGTGGCAAGGTATTAACCACTTTTCCTAACCAAGCCTTCATTTTATCCCATGTATTGGCTGGCCCACGCGTCCATTCCATAAAAAAACAAGGCCCGCCTCCATGCGGAATAAACAACGTCGGTAATTTTTTATTATTCATATTTTCTTAGGCACTTTTAAGTTATTTCAAGTATGGTATATCATGTTTGTCTAATTAACAGTCAGCGGCATGTTAATTAGTCTAAATAATAATTTAAATTGAACTCTGGGGAAACCATGAAAGACTCGAAAGAAAAACTATCCGGCATCACAATTGCTCTACATTGGATTATCGCTATTAGCATCATCTCGCTCATTACTGTCGGTGTGTATATGACTGACAATAAAGTTTATGCGCTATATCCTCTACATAAATCGATTGGCATGCTGATCTTTGTTGTGATTCTTGGCCGTGTCGTTTGGCGCATTAGCAATGGCTGGCCAGAAGCCGCAGCAAACTATAAAACCTGGGAGCAAAAACTCGCTAAATTTACACATTGGTTTCTTATTATCGCCACGGTTATGATACCTATTTCTGGTATGTTAATGTCTGGCTTAGGCGGCTATGGTCTACATATTTTCGGCTTAGAGCTTTTAGCCTCTACACCTAACCTTGACGAGCCAGGAAAAATGATTCCAATCAATGGTCCCATCGCTGGCATTGCACATCAAATGCATGAATTAGGTGCCAAGGCCATTTTTGCGGCTATATTGTTACACCTTGCGGGTGCCTTAAAGCACCACTTCATCGATAAAGATGGCACCCTTAGAAGAATGTTTGGTGCTCGCATTAAGTAATGCTTGAACCGTTGTGTGTTGGCGTTAGCGTCAACACACAACCATAAGCACTTAATACCTTCTAATAGCTATAAACTAGCAAGCCCTTCCTCTCTGTACTCGACACGGTGCTGACCAGTGCCATTCTCGTGAATGACGACCTGCAATCGACCCATGCTAATTCTTCATATCAACATGTAGCCCTATTTATTATTTGAAGGTGACCGAAACGCTCACGTGTGACTTCTGCCCTAGCCCTGTATAAATTGCAGTTAAACGACCTTTTTTAACCCGTACAGGTGGAGTTAAACTCCCTAGCGATAATAAGTGACCCTTCTTTAAGGCATAATTGCGCTTAACCAGTTCATCCCTTAACCAACGAATAACCTTTACTGGGTTACCCATCAAACTATCACAGCGGCCCGTTTGTAAGCCAGTTCGATCATCATACACAATACCCACTTGGCAGGCACTTAGGCTATCAACGTCTTCCATTGGAATCGGCTCCCCCATAACTCCGTAACGAGCAGAGGTATTAACGGCTACCAGCATATCCACATTAAGTGCTTTGTCCGTTGAAAATAGGCGGTCAGGAACTTCAATGAATGGAATCACCTGGTCTAGACCAGCCAATAGTTCTTCATCTGTTGTTGCTGTTAAAAAAGAGTTATCTCGCACACGTACCAGCAAGTCAGCCTCGGCAAATGGATGAACGGCCGATGATAGGCGGATAACGGCTGGGCTTTCTAAGATCATCTTATCTAAAAAGATACCCAGTAGTGGTTCATTCACACCCATTTTCTGCTGAATCGCTTCACCTGTTAATGCCGCTTTATACCCAGTCACAGCCCCCCACTTTTCGGACAAGGCATACACTAGCCTTTTTTGAATATCTAAGGCTACTTCGGGCGTTAAGCCAGGAATAGCCTCTGCCTCATCAACCTTGATATAATTATCATAAAGAGCTAGGGTCGTACGTGGCACAAAGTTCCCCTGCCGCCCAATAAATATAGCCACTGCAAACACTATTAAAATTAAAAATGTAAATCTGAATTTCATACGTTTAAACCCTGTTAGCTAAAAAATTGTGTGAAAACACGTATTGTATCGTTATGGTCTTGTACCCCTGCGCTTTCACGAAGACTGTGCATGCCCCACATTGGGCTACCAATATCAACAGTGCTAATACCCAAGCGAGCCGACGCCATTGGTCCAATGGTACTGCCGCAGCCTAAATCTGTGCGATGAGCATACTGCTGATAAGCAACACCTGCTTGATCACATAAGCCCATAAAACGTGCCTGCGATGCACTATTAGATGCGTACCGGATATTACTATTCAATTTAATAACCGGTCCTTTATTCACCAATACATGATGTTCTGGCTCATAGGCATGCGGGAAATTAGGGTGGTAGGCATGTGCCATATCTGCGCTAATCATAAAGCTATTCGACAAGCCTCTCTTATAGTCTTCTACCGACAACCCTAAACACACCGCAAGCCGTTCAAGCACATCTGGTAGAAAGCTGCCATCGGCCCCTTTATGGCTATTACTGCCGATCTCCTCATGATCAAAAAAAGCGCAGACGTTAAACTGCCCTGATTGCAATGACTGCTTAGACAGTAACGCACTCAAAGCTGCATGACAGGAGGCAAGGTTATCAAGCTGGCTATTGGCATAAAACTCGTCATTTAGCCCATAGAAACTGCCTTGCTGAGTGTCATATACATGTAGCTCCCAGCTCACGACATCACTTGCTTCCACGTTGAGCTCAGTCGCCAACACATTGATTAACTCACGCTGCTGGTTTTTTTCAGGGTCAGCAACAGCCAATATCAAGGGCAGCTCTGTCTGTTTATTCAGCTTCAAACCATCTGTGTTAACTTTAGGATTCATGTGAATCGCTAAGTTTGGCAGGCGTAGAATGGGCTTATTAATACGCACCAACCTAGAGGTCACTCCACCGTCGCATTTAATATGAACACGTCCAGCCAAACTCAAGTCTCGATCAGTATAGGTTGCCAAAATAGGCCCACCATACACTTCGACCCCCAAGCGTTGATAACCACCTTGTTGCTGATCGGGCTGAGGTTTAACCCTTAAACCTGGCGAGTCGGTATGTGCGCCTATTAGCCTAAAACCATCCGCAGTTAAATCATTGTCACCCACGGTAAAGGCAATAATAGACGAATCATCTCGTCGAACATAATAGCGTCCTGCCTTAGCTAAGGACCACCGCTTCTTTTCCTCTAGCTCGATAAACCCTTTCGCTTCTAACATTTTTTGGGTCGTGGCTACTGCATGCCATGGGCTAGGGCTGCTATCAATGTAGCTTAATAACGCCCGTACTTGTTTATTCGCAGTCATGGTTATTCCTTGCCCTCTAGTTGCAATGAGGCGGAGTTAATACAATACCTTAAACCTGTCGGTTCTGGTCCATCTTCAAATACATGCCCCAAATGGCAGCCGCATTGAGCACAAACTGCCTCAACTCGTATCATGCCATGGCTTTCATCCCTTTTTTCAATGATATTTTCTGTCGCACTTGGCCTAAAAAAACTGGGCCAACCGCTGCCCGAGTCATACTTATCCGTCGATTCAAATAACGGCGTGTCACAGCATTTGCAGTGATAAGTACCCTCTATTTTACAGGCCTCATAAATGCCTGAAAAAGCTGGTTCCGTCCCTTTCTGGCGACAAATACGGTAATCATCTTCCGACAGCTCTGCCTGCCATTGTTGTTCTGTTTTATAAGGCATACACACACCTAAGTTATTGAGTTTGCGAATTATACCGGAGAATGCCCCTCTAAACGATTATCAGCTCAACCCTTCAAGGAGAGCAAGGTTTAATAAAATCTATAAAACTTGGGTAGGCGCTGATTTTTTATCGTTGCATTATCGCCTTATATCCTGCCTAATCCCTCATGAAGCGACGATAAAGGGTAGCGCATGACAAGCAACCATTGGGATGCTATTTTTTCTAAACAACGTGACTCTGAACTTGGCTGGTATGAAAGTGACCTATCACAGACATTAACGTTCATTGACCGTATTCCCCCGAGTGAATCAACCACTACATTCTTAGCCGGGGCCGGCACATCACAACTTGCTGATATATTATTAGCAAAAAAACACCAACTCATCCTAAATGACATTAGTATTGAGGCGCTCACAACATTACAACAGCGCTTGGGGAAGGCTGGGGCATTAAGATGGCTACAACATGACCTCTCTGAGCCATTGCCAACTCAAACGCCTCAAGTCGATTTATGGGTGGATCGCGCCGTTCTTCATTTTCTGCTCAGCGAGGCTGATATTCAAACGTACTTTCATAATGTTACTGCAACAGTACGCGATAATGGGTATGTGCTATTAGCTGAGTTTTCCAAGGTTGGCGCCCCTAAATGTGCGGGGTTAGAGGTACACCGGTATTCCGTTGAAGAGATGAGTCAGCGAATGGGAAAAGGTTTTAAGCTAATCTACCAGGAGCTTTATGTGTTTACTAATCCCTTTGGTGAGCCTCGTCCATACGTGTACGCACTGTATCAACGGCTGGCTAAAGAAAGCAACTCATCGATTATCAGCAAGGGCTACTAGCCGCCTGCCGATAACCAAGGATGCCCGAGATTATTTCTTGTTGAGGCTGTTAAAAATTAGTTTTATCCAATTTCCTTCATTAATAAAACCGGCACCTAAGGGTGCATATTTATCCGCTAAACCTATCGTTTGAATCTCTTCCAGAGATTTACCTTGTGCTTCTAGCGTTTTAACAAATTCTGTCGTTTCAACCAGCATTTGGTGGTACGCTTTTAACCCATCAAGGTCTGACATGGGCCCGTGCCCAGGAATGATCAGCGCATCAGCCGGTAGTGTCTTGATGATATTTCCTACGTTAGTCGTTAACGTAAAGACATTGCCACCTGTGTCTAAATCCACAAATGGAAATACCCCATTAAAAAAATGATCGCCCAAGTGGGCCACATGACTTTGTGAGAAGTAAACAATACCGTCACTATCGGTATGGCCATTTGCATAATGAATAAACTTAACGTCTTCATTATTAAAATGAATATTTAGGGATTGGTCAAAAGTGATAATAGGCCAAGCTTTTTTTACTTGGGCGGGCGATCGGCCAAAAAAGTTTTGCTGCTCAGCCATTAAGCGTTCACGTGCGTTATGGTGAGAAATAATCGTCCCGTGGTCAGCAAAATTCGCATTATTACCAGTATGATCACCATGCCAATGTGTGTTTAGAATAAAGGCTGGCTTTTTCTCACTAAGAACGGCCAAAGCCGCTTTTATTTTATCGTTCATTGGGGCTAGCTGGTCGTCAATAATTAAGACTCCATCCTCACCCACTGAAACGCCAATATTACCGCCTGCAAACCCACCCACACCTTCTAGCATATAAATGTTATTGCGCAGCTCTGTTGTTTTTAATGATATGCCAGAAAAATCTTGTTCTGCCGCCACCAATACCGACGCCATCAACAGACTGCAAGATAACGTTAACCCTTTAATTATTTGCTTCATTCACCTTCTCCCTTTCATTTAAAAAATATATACCGTTTAGCTTAACCTTAGCACTCAAAAAATAATAGAGCTTAACTCAGCGCCTTAGACACCAAGGCTTGCAAGTGCGGCAACAAGGTTAACTCTAGCGCTGCCTGATGCCCCTTTTCTGACATTTTGGCCCAAGTTTTTTGCACAATATCAATAATTCTTTGCTCCGAATGCTTAGCTGCAAAGGCATCGAAATAATAATTCAAAAAAACAAGGCATGACACATCTTCCAAGGTTTGTGAGCCTGTATCTGATTTAAGTTTTCGTTTTTGAATAATGTGCTGAGCCCGGCTAACAATATCCTCGGTATAACCACCTTGCACCATAACATCACCTAATATTTTTGCATGTGATTTTGCCAGCTCTTTTCGCCATGTCAAGTAACCCTCAAGGCCTTCTGGGAAATCACGCCGAGCAAGCGTCCAACGACAAACATGTTGCGCATAACAGGCCAATACCAATGCATCCGAAGCCATTAAGTCAAAACTATTCAATGTTAATAACATCCGTTGAGAATAAAGAACTTCATTACTGATCAACTCGCCACTGACCATTGTTTTATTTGGGTCAGCATTGTTAGCTTGGTCAATCAAAGTCATACACTGCTGTAATTTACTGCTCATGGAGGCTCCCTGTTATCGATAATGGTGTTATATCTTAATCAAGATCAAACACATCAGCAGTACATTACGTTAATACTTCACCGTTAACAAGGCCGTACCACTAGGCCTCTCATCTGGTGCTCGACAGACTGTTTTTTTATATTTAAATCCTTTACAATCAAAGGTCTATTAATATTTAACTGGTCATTTATGCGCTTGATGGTACTGCTATACTCAATATTAAGCTACTTCATGTTCTTTGTCGTTCTTATTTACCTTATTGGTTTTGTAGGTGATATTTTTGTACCTAAGGCCATTTCTACAGTACCAGAAGTGTACTCACCAAATGCGTTGCTTATTAACATTAGCCTACTGTTATTTTGGGGTATTCAGCATAGCGTGATGGCTCGCGGCTGGTTTAAAAACCTGATCGTTAGGCTCGTCCCACACCATATTGAGCGTAGCACTTATGTGCTGGCATCGGCTCTAGCCCTAGCTATTTTAATGCTGTACTGGCAACCTATGGAGGGCGTCGTTTGGCAATTGAACAATGGGTGGCCACATCAACTAATGTGGGGCTTATTTTGCCTAGGCTGGTGCCTGACCGTTGTCTCATCATTTTTAACCGATCATTTTGATTTGTTTGGCTTACGACAAGGTTGGTTACATTTTGTAAAAAAAACCTATACGCCGGTTGCTTTCAGCCAACACATTTTTTACCGCTGGATTCGCCACCCAATGATGCTTGGTATGCTTATCGCCTTTTGGGCCACCCCCGTTATGCACCTTGACCATTTGGTCTTTTCCTTGGGCATGACCATCTATATTCTCGTTGGCATTCATTTTGAGGAAAAGGGTTTAGCACATGACTTAGGTGAGCCTTATAGGGCTTATCAGAAAAAGACAAAAAAGGTAATTCCAGCCGTATATTAATCGGGCAGTCGTTCAACCCTTGTTTTTTTATTCTCATCAACTAAAATAGCAACTACTTGTTTAAGGAACGCTGCACCAGGAATTTCCTGCTAGGCTTATTCAAGGTCCAATTTCTAACGGCGTTCATTATTAACAGGTCACTGAAATAATGAACGCTGTGTCTAAAAGGTATGACCATTAAGGCCTGCCTTTCGCCAATATCCGGCAATAGTCATCGCGTAATTTTTTAGTGCCATTGACAGTAATGGGGCAAATTTATTATGAGCAATGATTTTATATTTACATCTGAGTCGGTGTCAGAGGGTCACCCTGATAAAATAGCTGATCAAATTTCTGATGCCATGTTGGATGCATTATTAAAACAGGATCCGGCATCACGCGTTGCGTGTGAAACAATGGTTAAAACAGGCATGGTGATTCTCGCAGGTGAGGTAACAACCAGTGCCTGGGTCGACACTGAAGAGTTGGTACGTAATGTTGTTAAAGACATCGGTTATGACAAACCAGAAATTGGTTTTGATTGGCAAAGCTGCGCCGTACTCAATGCGATAGGCAAACAATCGCATGATATTGCTATTGGCGTTGATGATAGTGAAGATCATGAGCAGGGCGCGGGTGATCAAGGCTTAATGTTTGGTTATGCTTGCGATGAAACCGATGTGCTAATGCCAGCACCCATTACCTATTCACACCTTTTAGTCGAAAGACAAGCGAAGCTGCGTAAAAATGGTACTTTGCCATGGTTGCGCCCCGATGCGAAAAGCCAATTAACCCTGCGCTATGAGAATGATAAACCGGTTGCAGTTGAGGCGGTGGTGTTATCAACCCAACACTCTCCTGATATTGATGAAGCGACATTAAGAGAAGCGGTGATCGAAGAAATTATTAAACCAGTATTACCATCAGCATGGTTCGATAGTTGTTTAGCAGAAAATATCCATATTAACCCAACAGGACAATTTATTATTGGTGGTCCAGTGGGTGATTGTGGATTAACGGGGCGTAAAATTATTGTCGATACCTATGGCGGTATGGCACGGCATGGTGGCGGTGCATTTTCTGGCAAAGACCCAAGCAAAGTGGATAGATCTGCCGCGTATATGTGCCGATATGTTGCTAAAAATATTGTTGCTGCAGGTTTGGCTAAACGTTGTGAAATTCAAGTGTCGTATGCAATTGGTGTCGCTAAGCCTACATCCATTAGTGTTGAAACCTTTGGTACAGGCGCAATAGATAATGACTTAATTGCCAAGTTAGTGGCTGAGCATTTTGATTTACGCCCAAAAGCACTGATCGCAGCGCTTGATTTAAAACGACCTATTTATCAGCAAACGGCAGCCTATGGGCATTTTGGTCGAGAAATTGCTGATTTTACTTGGGAAAGAACAGATAAAGCCGAGCTGCTACGTGATGCAGCCGGTATTTAAGACAACAAATTTAAGGACCATAACATGACGACATTTACAGATTTTAAAGTTGCCGATTTATCATTGGCTGAATGGGGGCATAAAGAGATAGCCATTGCTGAAAGTGAAATGCCTGGTTTAATGGCGCTGTGTGAAGAGTTTGGTGAAAGCAAGCCATTACAAGGCGCGCGCGTAGCCGGCAGCTTGCACATGACGATTCAAACTGCAGTGTTGATGAAAACATTAGTGGCTTTGGGTGCAGAAGTACGCTGGTGTTCTTGTAATATTTTTTCAACACAGGATCATGCCGCAGCAGCGATGGCTGACTTAGGGATTCCTGTGTTTGCTTGGAAAGGCGAAACCATTGAAGAATACTGGTGGTGTACAGAAAAAATGATGACCTGGCCTGAAGGTCAAGAAGCCAACATGATTCTTGACGATGGCGGTGATGCTACCTTGTTATTGCATAAAGGTGTTGAATTTGAAAAAGCGGGCGCAGTGCCAGCCGCTCAGCCAGGTGATAACGAAGAGTGGGTGGCCATTCTTGAGGTCTTAAGCCGTAACTTACCGGTTGCTCCAACACGCTGGACAGATATGGCAGCAAGTGTAAAAGGGGTGACCGAAGAAACAACAACTGGCGTACACCGTTTATACCAAATGCAAGAAGCGGGTGAGTTATTGTTCCCTGCGATGAACGTGAATGACTCAGTAACAAAAAGTAAATTTGATAATCTATATGGCTGTCGTGAATCACTGCTTGATGGTATTAAGCGTGCAACCGATGTGATGATTGCCGGTAAAATTGCGGTCGTTATTGGTTATGGTGATGTGGGAAAAGGCTGTGCGCAAGCCTTTAAAGGCATGGGCGCAACGGTTTGGGTGACTGAGGTGGATCCTATTTGTGCATTGCAAGCAGCAATGGAAGGTTACCGTGTGGTGCGTATGGATGAGGTCGCAGATCAAGGCAATATCTTTGTGACCACCACCGGTAATTTGGGTGTTATTACGCATGACCATATGGCTGCGATGAAAAATGAAGCGATTGTTTGTAATATTGGTCACTTCGACTCTGAAATTGATATTGCCTCATTAGAGAAATATCAGTGGGAAGAAGTGAAGCCACAAGTGGATCACATTATTTTTCCAGATGGTAAGCGAATCACCTTATTGGCTAAAGGCCGTTTAGTAAACTTAGGGTGTGCAACAGGCCACCCAAGTTTTGTGATGTCAGCATCGTTTACCAACCAAGTGATGGCGCAAATTGAGTTTTTCACCAATGGCGATGCTTACAAGAACGAAGTGTATGTTTTACCAAAAACCTTGGATGAAAAAGTGGCGCGTTTGCACTTAGAAAAAATTGGTGTTCAGTTAACTGAGTTATCACAAGAGCAAGCGGACTACATTAATGTACCCGTAGAAGGCCCTTATAAACCTCATCACTACCGTTACTAATATGGCATTAGAAGCAGATCAAGCAATAAGTTTTGAGTTCTTTCCGCCGAAAACGGCGGAAGGGCGAGACAAGCTTTTAGCGGTGACGAAAAAGCTGGGTAAAGTAAACCCAGCTTATTTCTCAGTCACATTTGGCGCGGGCGGAAGCACCCAACAAGGGACTATCGATACCGTATTAGATATTCAGCAACAAGGTTTCTCGGCAGCACCGCATTTATCTTGCGTTGGCTCAACAAAAGAGAATATTCGCCATATTCTGGCCAATTATAAAAGCCAAGGGGTTGATAGAATTGTTGCCCTACGAGGGGATATTCCATCCGGCATCTTAAATGCGGGCGAGTTTCGTTATGCCAACGAATTAGTGGCTTTTATTCGTCAAGAAACAGGTGATGACTTTCATTTAGAAGTGGCGGCTTATCCAGAAATCCATCCACAGGCAAAAAATGCACAAGCGGACTTAACTAACTTCAAGCAAAAAATTGATGCGGGTGCCAATAGCGCCATTACCCAGTACTTTTTTAACTTTGAAGCATACATAAGGTTTGTAGAAGATTGCGACAAAATGGGTGTAACAGTGCCGATCGTGCCAGGTATTATGCCAATTACTAATTATTCGCAACTGGCTAGGTTCTCCGATATGTGTGGTGCAGAAATTCCACGTTGGATTGCTAAGCGTTTAGAAGGTTTTGCCGATGATCGTGAATCAATTAAGGCCTTTGGAACCGATGTGGTGAGTGAATTATGCCAATCGTTACTAGACTACGGCTGCCCCGGTTTGCATTTTTACAGCATGAATCAAGCAGAATCTAGCTTGGCTATTTGCCGTAACTTAGGAGTCGATGGCGCATGAGTGAGAAAAAAGAACAATCCTGTGCCATTTACAAAACCAAAAAGCGCGATGGCTTGTACCTATACGTCATTGAACAAGATAATTTTGAAGACGTACCCGCAGAGGTGATGCAGCAATTCCCGATGCCTGAGCACGTATTTGATTTGGAATTATCGACTGATCGCCCCTTGGCTCGAGAAGATGTTTTGCAGGTGATTAATAATTTGCAAACCAAGGGCTTTCATTTGCAAATGCCGCCTAAAAATGAAGACCCGATTGACACCATTACCCTGCCCGATAGTTTGCACGGTTAGAGATGCGAATATCTCGTTTATTTGTTAATCAACCTATAGCGGTCAACGAGATTGTTAGTCTTGAAGCAGACGCAGCACACTATTTACGTAGTGTACTGCGCCTTAAAAAAGGCTTTCAGCTGACCGTTTTTAACGGCTTAGGTGGCGAATATGATGCCATCGTTGAGGTGATTAGCCGCAAAGAACTTAGCTTGAAAATTGGCCAGCATCGTGAGGTGAATCTAGAATCACCCTTGCAGATAGAGCTGGGCTTAAGCGTGTCGCGTGGTGAACGCATGGATGTTGCCATTCAAAAGGCCACGGAATTGGGTGTCGCGGTGATCAGCCCGGTGTTAACCCAGCACTGCGTCGTTAAGCTAACGGACGAGCGTCGCTTACAACGTCATCAGCATTGGCAAAATATTATTTATCGTGCCTGCGAACAGTGCGGGCGAAATATTCCGCCGACATTAAGTGTTCCAATAGATTTGGCACCTTGGTTAGAGAAAGCCTTACCTGAAAGCCGTATCATTTTTGAACCTGGTAGAACAGATACCTTAAGGGCCTACTCAGCACCCAATAAATCTATCGCCGTGCTTATTGGTCCAGAGGGGGGCTTTTCAGCACAAGAAGTTATTGAGGCAGAAGACGCGGGCTTTTCTGCCTTGGGCTTTGGCCCCCGCATCATTAGAAACGAAACAGCAGCAATAGCGTCAATCGCATCCATGCAGGTATTATGGGGAGACATGGGCTAAGGGCTGATCAGTAGAAGAAACTTCACTGTAGCAAGCCCTTTAGCAGCAAATTGCTGACTGTTAAGGTGATAAGAATACACGGTTAAATGTTACGATTAGCCATAAACATTAATCAATGGAGCACGCTATGCGCTTAGGCATTGTCATGGACCCAATAGGGTCCATTAATATCAAAAAAGATACCAGTTTTGCGATGCTGCTCGAAGCACAAAGCAGAGGCTGGGAGTTGTTTTACATGCAGCAAACCGACCTTTATTTAGATGAGGGCAAAGCCATGGCAACCGGCCGTAGCTTATCCGTAGATAATAACCCAAATAGCTGGTTTGAATTAGGTCCCGAGACAGAAAAACCACTGGCTGAATTAGACGTTATCTTAATGCGCGTAGATCCACCATTTGATATGGATTACATCTATAGCACTTATTTATTAGAACAAGCCGAAGCCGAGGGTGTTCTCGTCGTCAACAAACCCCAAAGTCTGCGTGATGCAAATGAGAAACTATTTACTGCCTGGTTCCCCGAGTGCTGCGCACCTACCTTAGTCACATCACAAACAACACGCATCCGCCAGTTTTTAGGCAAACATGAAGATATTATTATCAAACCACTCGATGGCATGGGCGGTGCCTCTATTTTCAGGCTTAAAAAAGCTGACCATAATTTAGGCGTCGTATTGGAAACCATGACCGACCACGGTAAAAAACTGGCAATGGTTCAGCGATTTTTACCCGAAATAAAGCACGGTGACAAACGCATTCTTATTATTAATGGCAAGCCCGTACCTTATGGCTTAGCACGTATTCCTACAAAAGGTGAAACCCGTGGCAACCTTGCTGCCGGTGGAACAGGCGAAGGCCGTGAGCTCAGCGATAGAGATCGCTGGTTATGCGAACAAATTGGCCCAACCTTGGTTGAGAAAGGGTTATTATTTGTTGGTTTAGATGTGATTGGCGATTACGTTACTGAGATTAATGTTACCAGCCCAACCTGCGTAAAAGAATTGGATGCCTTGTATGGCTTGAATATTAGCGGGCTATTAATGGATTGTATTGAGGAAAAACTGGCTTAATTTGTGACTGCTAGCACTGTTACATCATCGGATAAGCTAAGCCTAACCTTATTTGTAGCTGCAATTATCCATACGCTTATTATTTTGGGCGTTAGCTTTCAAATAGTGCCCCCACGCTCTTTAGGTAAAAGCCTTGAGGTTGTCCTTATCCAAAACCCCGACGTACAACGACCCGATGAGGCTGATTTTTTGGCTCAAGAAGACCAGGTTGGAAGCGGTGAAGGCAAAGAAAAAAAGATTAATCAGCAGCAAGCGTCAGTAAGCCCCCAACCCAGCAAACAGCTTGGAGACGCTCAAAAAACTCAGCCAACAACGTCTAGCCCCCAAACAGTTTTATTACAAAGAGAGGCCCCGCTCGCCATTGATGCTAGTCGTAAAAAGGCACCTAACAGTAAAACCATCACAACAGTCGAATTGCTTCAACAAAGCCAAGAAATAGCACAGCTGCAAGCAGAAATAACCGCCACCCAAAACAGCATCACAGGTTGGCCACGCAGGTCCTACATTAATTCCATTAGTGCACATAAACATATTGCGGCCAGTTACGAAGCGGCCTGGCAGCAAAAAGTGGAAAAAATAGGCAACCTAAATTATCCCGGTAAGGCCCGCAGGAAAAAATTGTCAGGGACATTGGTATTAACAGTGGAGCTATATTCGGATGGTACGCTGAGGAAAACAACCATTAATCGACGCTCTGGTCATAAAATTATTGATGATGCCGCCATTAATATTGTTAAACTAGCCTCACCTTTTTCTCCTTTTCCACTTAAATTACAACGAGAAGCAGATATTTTGGTTATCACCCGTACTTGGCAGTTCCAAAATAGCGGCCAATTACGGGCTTTACAATAAGTAGCTTAAAAAAATCTATGAACGAACAACATTACCTGACGAATAATTTTTTAATCGCCATGCCCAATATGGACGGTGACGACTTTTCTAAGTCCGTCACGCTAATATGCCAGCATGACCCAGATGGTGCACTCGGTATCACCATCAATAAAGCACACACCATGACCATGGGGGATATTTTCAAACAACTGTCCCTAACCCCTGTCAGACAGGAAATTGCCGACACCCCTTTATTCACAGGTGGCCCTGTACAACCTGAGCGTGGCTTTGTTTTACACAGCCCTGTTGGGCAATGGGACTCTACTCTGCCCGTGACTGAGCATTTAGCATTGACCAGTTCCAAAGATGTTTTAGAAGCCATTGCACAAGACAAGGGCCCTGAGCATTGGCTTGTTGCACTGGGTTATGCAGGCTGGTCTGGTGGCCAACTAGAGCAAGAAATTATGCGCAATGCTTGGCTGCATGGCACCGCCGATACCGACATTATCTTTGATGAACCACTGCCTTTACGTTGGGAGTTAGCTGGGCACCGAATTGGTGTTGATATTAGCCTTATGGGTAGCGAAGCTGGGCATTCCTAGTGACTATTTGTTTAGGGTTTGATTATGGTGTAAAAAAAATAGGTGTTGCTGTCGGTGACACTGACACACATATTGCAAATGCCTTAACCACTGTTCCAGCTATTAAGCAAAAAACCGGCTGGGCAGAGATTACAAAACTTGTTGATACTTGGCAACCGAAGATGATGATCGTTGGTATTTCTCGCCAGGAAGACGGCAATGATAATGATGTAACACCACGGATGATTCGCTTTTCCCGTCAACTTGAAGGGCGTTATGCCTGCCCAGTCAAATTATTCGATGAGACATTAACCACCTTCGAAGCGAAACAAATGTTGTTTGATGAGCTTCAAGTCAGTGCTACAAAACTCTGGCAAGTTCAAGATCAACTGGCCGCTCAATTAATTTTACAAAGTTGGCTTAACCACCAACAATCAAGTAATCAATAATGAAACAGCACCTTAAATCCACTGAAATAGAGCCAATTCTAGACTCTATGGCCGAGCAGTTATCCACCATGCTTAAACAAAAAGGCATCGTTAACCCATTAATGATCGGCATTCATACCGGTGGGCTTTGGGTGGCAGAAAAACTGCACCAACGCCTTGGTATAAACAAACCTCTAGGTGAAATAGATATTTCTTTTTACCGAGACGACTACACAAGAATGGGCCTAAACCCTCAGGTAAAACCGAGTCAAATTTCTAGCGACGTTGAAGCTGAACACATCATTCTAGTTGATGATGTTTTGTACACTGGTCGCACCATTCGTGCAGCACTGAATGAAATTTTTGATTACGGCCGCCCTAACAGCGTTACCTTAGCTGTTCTTGTTGACCGAGGGTCTAGAGAACTGCCCCTACAAGCCGATGTGGCCGGCTTAACACTGGATTTATCACCACAAAAACAGGTAAAATTGACTGGACCAGCGCCGTTAGCGCTAGAAACTAACTGGAACTAACTGATATGAGCTCTAGCATACAATCCGCTAGTACACCCTTAAAAGCGCCGGACAGTTCCCATTTACAGCTTAATAGCCAAGGTCAATTACGGCACTTTTTAACAACGGAAGGTCTATCAAAAGCTCTTCTCACCGACATCATGGATGTTACCGAGTCTTTTTCTAGCGTTGCAGACAAAGCCATTAAGAAAGTCCCTTTGCTACGGGGTAAAACAATAGTTAATTTGTTTTTTGAAAATAGCACCCGCACTCGCACTACTTTTGACCTCGCTGCCAAACGCCTATCTGCCGATGTTATTAACCTTAACATTGCCACATCTGCTGCCACCAAAGGTGAAAGCATTCTTGATACCATTCGAAATTTAGAAGCCATGCAAGCAGATATGTTTGTCATTCGTCACGCTGCTAGTGGTGCCGCTCACTTTATTGCCAGCCATGTTGCACCCCATGTTAGCGTTATTAATGCAGGTGATGGGCAGCATGCTCACCCAACACAGGCGATGCTTGACATGTTCACCATCCGGCAAGTAAAAAAAGATTTTAGCCAGCTGAAGGTAGCGATTATTGGTGATATTTTGCACTCTAGGGTTGCCCGCTCACAAATTCATGCACTTAAGACACTCGGTGCTAAAGAAATTCGTGTTATCGCACCTAAGACTTTACTGCCCTCAACGCCATCTGCTCTTGGCGTCACTGCCTACACAGATTTAGCTGATGGCTTAGACGATGTTGATGTGGTGATTATGTTACGCCTACAACGTGAAAGAATGAGTGGTGCATTATTACCCAGTGAAAGTGAGTATTTTAACTGTTTTGGCTTAACCGAAAAAAAACTGGCTCGTGCCAAAACAGATGTTATCGTTATGCACCCTGGCCCCATTAATCGGGGCATAGAAATGGATGCGGCCGTTGCGGATGGCCCCCACTCTGTCATTTTGCAACAAGTCACTAACGGTATTGCTACCCGAATGGCCATTATGGCTTTAACCCTAGGGCAACATCCATCGAGTAAGGCCTTGTGAATACCCTTATTAAAAATGGTCGCGTGATTGACCCAACAAATAATCATGATGGCATCCAGGATATTTATATCTGTCAGGATAAAATCCTACAGCTTGGTGGCACCGTTGAGGGTTTTACTGCTGATAAAGTAATTGATGCTAGCGAGCATATTGTTATGCCAGGCTTTGTTGATATTAATACTCACTTACCTGAGCTAGGTTATGGGCAAAAAGCCAATATTAAGAGTGAAGCGAAAGCGGCTGCCGCAGGTGGTTTCACCACCATATGTTGTCAGCCTGATACTAAACCGACCATTGATACCTCCGCCGTTGCTCAGCTTGTTTTAGATAACGCAGGTTCTGCTGGCTTTGCAAAGGTACTACCACTGGGCGCACTCACCAGCGCATTAGAAGGCAAAACACTCACTGAGATGCTCTCCCTCAACAAAGTCGGCTGTGTGGCCATGTCTCAGGTGCCCTGCACCCATATTGATAGCCAAATACTGCGACGAGCCTTACAGTACGCAAGCACCCACAATATATTAGTCATTCTTAAAGCTGAGGATTTTTCCATTAAGGATAATGGCTGCGTCCATGAAGGTGCTATTAGTGCATCATTAGGTTTGCCAGGCATCCCCTCCTCAGCCGAAACCGTTGCATTGGCACAAATGATCGAACTGGTAGAAGAAACCAATGCTCGCATTCACGTCACTGGTATTTCATCTGCTAGAGCCGTCGCTATGTTGAGACGCGCTCAACAGGCTAACTTGCCTATTACTGCCGATGTACATGCTTACCAATTACACCTAACCGAGGTGGATATTGGCACCTTTGATGCGAACTTTCACACCTCGCCACCTTTACGCTCTAGCAGCGATAAAGAGGCCTTAATTGAAGGCGTTAAAACTGGGATTCTTTTTGTAAGCTCTGGCCATAGCCCAGTTAACCTTGAAGCAAAGCAGGCACCTTTCCCAGAAACGGAAACAGGCATATCAAGTATTGAAATAGTGCTACCACTGATGCTCCAGTTTGTTGACCAAGACATTCTAACGTTACACCAAGTCGCAGAGCGCCTTAGTCAAAATCCTGCAAACGTACTGGGCTTAAACGCGGGTCATTTATCCCCTCAGTCCCCTGCAGATATCAGTATTATCAACCCCGAATCCACATGGCTTGTCACGCCAGAAAACTGGCTCAGTCGCGGCCTTAATAGCCCGTTTTTTGGGCACCTTATGAAAGGCCAACTAACCCATACATTGGTTAATGGCCGCTTAGTTTACGAGAAATAATGCAACCCAATACACGAAACACCATCTTTGTAGAAGATGCCGAGATCATCAGCCAGCAGGCTTTTGAAGCAGATCAATTTATTTTAAGGGTTAATGCGCCCAAATGCGCCGCCTCCGCAAAGGCTGGGCAGTTTGCACATATTCAGTGCCACCCACTGCGTCGAATGCGTCGGCCACTATCCATTATGCGAGTATCACCTACGGAGGGCTGGGTTGATTTTTTATACAAGGCCGTAGGCGAAGGAACGCGCCTGCTTAGTCAACGCCTGATAGGCGAAAGCGTCAACGTAATGGGCCCTATTGGCCGGCCGTTTGAATTAAAGGCAACTCACTCTAAAGCGCTACTATTAGGTGGTGGCGTGGGAATTCCTCCTATGGTTAGCTTGTCGGAAGAGATAAAAAATCAACACCCTACCATTGAACCGTTGGTGTTGATGGGTTCAGAAGTCCCCTTCCCTTTTGCGCGTACCACATCGGCGCTAATGGTAAAGGGACTTGCCGATAATACAAGCGATGGCCTGCCATTACTTGAAAGCTGGGGTATTGCAAGCCGTTTGGCTAGTTTGCAAAGTTATAGTGGGGTTTATCAAGGCTATATTACTGACTTAGCAAGGGATTGGCTTAACGCATTAACGCCAGCTGAACGCGAACAAGTTGCTATTTACTCCTGTGGACCAACACCCATGCTTAAGGCGGTTGCTGAACTCGCCAAAGAATTCAACTTACCCTGCCAAGTGTCCTTAGAAGAGTACATGGCTTGCGCAGTTGGTGGTTGTGCCGGTTGCGTTGTCAAAGTATCCACTAAGGCAGGTGACGTTATGAAACGTGTCTGTGTAGATGGGCCTGTATTTGAGTCTGACAGTGTCTTTTCTTAACCAATGGGCAACATCTAAGCACTACCATCTATGAAACTTATTTGGCTTACCCTTCTTATTGCATATTGCGCTTTAATTTACAAACTATCAGCTCAACCAACACTCCCTGTGCCGGGTTTGTTTTTACACCAAGATAAACTCATTCATGCAATGGCCTATGCCATTATGGGCCTACTAAGCTTTAATTATTGCCGGTATATCTTCAAAACGCTAGGGGCGACAGCCGCTGCCTCCTTAGTTTTTTGTACTCTTTACGGTATTAGCGATGAGTGGCATCAAGCATTTGTTCCAGGCCGAGATGCTAGTTTATTAGATGTACTTGCTGATATTGCTGGTGCCTGTTTAGCCATCCAAATAGCTCGTCACTTTCAAACAGTTAAAGCGGCTCAGTTAAGCGCCAAACCTCCTCCTTAGAACACACCTTATATAAGTTGAATGCCCATCCTTTAAATAGAGTGGAGAATGCTTCCTTTCTCAAGCATTAAAGCCCCCGCTGACAAATTAGCTCCTTGCTATCGTTTATTGCTAAGCTGTTAGTTAACAGCCTCTATCTAAGTATCTGCACCTCTAGCACCATTAAAAGTCCATTATCTCTCGGTACCCTTGCCACATCGAGCGAATCATTCCCTCTGTCACTAAGTGGTCCGCTCCTTCTGGCTCTTTACCCGCCATCTCAATAACATTTGTGAATTTCCCATCTCGGACCACCGCTTTTTGACAAAGCTCTGTTGACTCGCCATCCTCCATTGAGATTAATCCACCGGGCCCAATTAAGTTAAATTGCTTTAAACGAATATTTCGAAGTTCCTCAGTGTCATCCTTATAACCAAAGTATGTCCACACTAACTCGAACTCATCCTTACCTTTGGGTAAAATTTGTCGAAACGCTAATGTGTTTTGAATTTGCTGCAACACCAATGAGGGAAACATGGACAGTATATCCAAGCTATGCCCATCTTCAAATTCTTGTTGCCCAGCCAGCAGCGATTCGTCCGCTAGAACAAAGTTACCCTGCTGCATGGTTCTTAAGTTTTCTTTCTTTACATCATCCAGTGCGCCTTTTTCTTCTTCAGAACTTTTTACCCAAATTAAGCAATGAACTTTGTTATTAACAATGGATGCACCTTGTTGAGATGACCGATACAAGCCAAATGTAGCATGGAAAAGATGCAGCAGGCTTGCATGATAAGGGTCCTTAGTGTTTTCAGCATAGAATTTCCAATTGCCTTTAATATGCTGCCGAATGGTTCCCAGTATCTCAATCGGCCGATTTAAAATACGTCGCATGTGATAACTCACATCATCGCCCATATATGCCTCAATATCGGGAGTATCTTTGCTGAATGTGCCAAAAATTGCACCGTGATAATTAACCGTGCGTACTTTTCTTAAACTGTGTTTGGTTTTATCAAAGTCTTTTGGCATACCTCCCTTTCCAGCGAGGCCTCGCTGAAAAGGAACACCCCTTAAGTCACCTTTTGCATCAAAAGCCCACTGGTGGTAAACACATGTATAAGCACCATCGTCCATTCGCCCATGACGCTCACGACAAATTTCAGCCCCTCTGTGTGCACAGCGATTAACCCAAGCATATATTTCATTATCTTGGCCTCGTGTTACAACAACCGGTGTATCCCCTATATAGGTTGACTTAAAGCTCCCCTTATCTGGAATTTCCTCTTCTGCTGCTAAAAAACACCACGTTTTTCCGTTATAAATTTTTTCCTGCTCAAGATCATAAACCTCTTGGCTATTAAAAACAGAATATGGAACGGCCGTACAACTAGCATCCGATGGCCATTTTAGGTGATCAGGCGTACTTTTCATAAAACCGTTCCTTTATTTAGTATTAAAAAGCTGTGCGTGCAGATTATTTCATGCCTATTTTTTCTTCTCGGAGTATAGGAAATGCGCTAGGGCAGGAATAATAATGATCGCTGCCAACATGTTCACAAAGAACATATACGCCAATAACACACCCATATCAGCTTGGAACTTAAGATCTGAGAAGTACCACGTTGCCACACCTAAGGTCATTGTAACGGAGGTAAACACCACCCCTGTCCCAACTTCTTTAAGGGATTCATAATATGATTCCATCAAGTTTTTTCCTACCCCCATATGGGCACGCATTCTAGCAAATAAATAAATGCCATAATCGACCCCAACACCAACACCCATGGCTAATACAGGCAGCGTAGATACTTTTAAACCTATCCCTAAATACACCATCACCGCATTGGCTAAATAGGCTACTAATGCTAGCGGCACAACAATACAAATAGTTGCTCTAATAGACATAAATGTTAAAAAGCAGAACACCCCAACTGCTGCAAACAAGATCAATTCAATCTTAGTTTGTGCTGCAGCCACGATATCATTGGTTGCTGCCATAATACCCGCATTACCCATGGCAGGCACAAAGGCGACATGTTCATTAGTATTCTGCTCATTAAACTTAACCACTGCCTCCATAGCACGGTCTAATGTTTCAGCCCTATGGTCTGTTAAATAGATCGTTACTGGCATAATTGAACAATCATTGGAAAACAACGCTTGCGACATCTCAACCCGATAAATATTAGCTGAAATCATTTTTTCATTTCTTGGAATGCCTAAGAACTTAGGGTTTGCCTCATAATTACCAATGTTTCGCTCACGAACAACTTGCGAAAGAGCCTTAACCGACTGCACACCTTCAACATTCTTCATTTGCCATACAAAATCATCAATCGTTTGCATAATATTAAAATTCACGCAAGCACCTGTTTGATCTGCCTTCGCTAAAATGACCAGTTCATCCAAACCAACAGAAAAGTTCGACTGAATGGCATTCGCATCTAAATTATATTGCGCATCTGGCCAAAATTCAGGCGCACCGGCCTCAACATCACCAACAATCAATTCGTCTTGAACTGACATAGCATAAACGCCTAAGCCTGCCGAAAGCACTAATACAGTAACGGCACTTTTCCTTCCCGTTAGTTTAGATAACGTACGCCAAAAAGTATGATCTGCCCCTTTGATTGAAGCTTGGGCACGGCCTTTTTCCTTCTCCGATAATGTGATATAGGATAACAATATTGGCAACATAATCTTATTGGTGAGTAGCATCACCGCCACCCCAATACTGGCAATAATGCCAAGCTCTCGAATAATAGGAATATCAATGAGCACAATCACACCAAACCCAACCGCATCTGATATTAACGCTGTCGCACCAGGTATAAATAACTTATAAAATGCATTTCGTGCTGCGTTAACTGAGTCTTCACCATTAACAACCCCAATTCGCCATACATTTGTCATTTGTATTGCGTGACTCACGCCAATGGCTAAAATAAGAAATGGCACCAGGATTGACATTGGGTCCACACCAAATCCCAGCATTTTTACCAAGCCTAACTGCCAACTAACGGAAATAAGCGCCGTTGCAATAACGGCTAGTGCCAGCTTAATAGATCCGGCAAAAAATACCAAAAGAACAAACGTAATCACCAAGGTTATAATAAAAAACCCTATAACACCTTCAGCGCCATCAATCACATCACCAATAAAGGGTGCAAAGCCTATAATATGAATGGCTGTCCCTTCAGATTCGTAGGTGTTCCTTAGCTGTTCTAGTTTTCCAGCAAATACTTCATAATCAATTTTTTGATTTGTGACCGCATCTACTTCGACTAAATCTGCAATAACCAGGGCACCGGATAAATCTTTTGCAACCGTTTTACCTATTTCTGAGGATTTGAATAAGTTACTTTTAACTTCTTCAATTCTTTCAGGTGTGGCAATAAAATCTGCTGCCACTATTCGTGAACCGGTAAAGCCTTCCTCACTGACAGCCACATAATTAACGTTTGGCGTAAACAAGGATGTAACAGTTCTTGCGTCCACTCCATCCAGAACCAATACATCGGAGGTGATCTCCTCAAGGGTCGTAAAAAACTCAGGGGTGAACATATCACCCTCTTTATTTTCAACAAAAATAGTGACCCGGTTTGCTCCACCAAACTCATTTCGGTATTGGGTAAATGTTTTCATATAAGAGTGTGATAAAGGAATGGCCTTATCAAACCCAGGAGAAAGCTGCTGATTAAGCCCTTGATAACCAAGAACACCCGTTATCAACAGCCCAATGACTAAAAATAATAAGCGATGCTTTAATAATACATCTGCCATAAAATCTGAAATTCTATGGACTAAATCTGACTCATGTTTCATGGTTCTACCTTACTTCTCAATTAAGTCACTAAGTGACATCTGTGTAATACCACCAGCCATTGATGACAAATAGACGGTCTCATCTTGAATCGTTACAGCCGTATAATCAGCTCGGCTTTTATTTTGGACTGTTTTAGTCAACTGCCCCTTATCATTAACAACCAAAATAATACCTCCACGCCCAACAACTAAAGCCCCTCCGCTGGTATCTATTGACACTGACTCAAGTAAAAATTGATCTGTGTTTGTTTTAATTTTTACCCATGCCAATGTATGAGTATTAAGCAAATACAAGTTCCCACTCATGCCAAACACCAAAAAGTTTTCGCCCACTTTATTTACACCAAAGAACGAACCTTCATAAGGTGAACTAATGGCTAGCCAGTCTTTTTGTGCAATGCCTTTTGTAAAAATCCCTCCCCGTTCACCGACCACTAAGGACGTATTTGAAATATTCTCAATTGCAAACAGATGATTTTGATACCACTCCTCAACCGATAGTATCGTTAAACTCCAGCTATTGCCGCCATCTTCCGTTACCCATAGTTCGCCATCGGTTCCAAGCACATAACCCTTATCGGCCGTCATAAAGTTAACCGACATATAAAAGCGTTCATCTTCTGGCTGATATCGGCTAACTGCCCAATTATTTCCGCCATCGGTTGTTTTTAGAATGGTCGATTCATGGCCCACTATCCAACCGTTGTTTTTAGATGAAAAGCTTATACCCGTAAGGGTCACATCAACGGGTGACTTAACTTGAATCCAGGTCAGCCCTTTATCATCTGATTTAAGAATTACCCCTCTCTCACCAACCGCTATTACGCTCTGATCATTACTGACTAAATCTAAAAAAACAGCCTTCTTAGCTAAAGGAAGCTCTAATGCAGGTCTTGGCGACGTATCAGCAAAAGTGACATGACTAACCAATAAGATTAAACAAAAAACTAATTTATACATCTCAAATCTCTCTCGTTTAAAAAAAAACCGAGATTAGAAGCCTCTAATCTCGGTCTAAATTTATGCTTCTTCTCTCAATTTATCTACGCCCAAACCTTCTTAAGCCTTGTGGTGTAAATATATCGATGTTAAATCCAATATCAGCTTCTTTTGATACCACTTTCTGACCACCAAATCCCATCTCTTTACCTGCCTGGTACTGCCAGTAAGGGAAAGTTGTATATCGACCATTAATCAAATCTACTTGCATGTCCCCAAGAGGACCGGATATATTTGCGCCAGGAATAAAAGCATTATATTGCTCACCCACACGCCACAAGCGGTCTTTAGCATCATATGCTTCAAATGCCAAACCTAACCAAGTATCCTCATCAAAATAGGCCGTATGACGCTTATAAAGATGACGTTGTCCTTCTTTTAGCGTTGTGTCAATAACCCATACACGGTGCAATTCATATCGAACAACTTCTGGGTTGATGTGCTCTTGCCCAAAAATCTCATCAAAAGGGAGGTCTTGATTGCCTAGCTTGTAATTATTGTATGCAACATACATTTCCTTTTTAACAGGTTTAGCATAGTCAAAGCGAGTGTTCTTACCACCAAAATAATGCATCCAACGACTAGCTACCGTTCGCTGCCCATCAGAGGCAAATGATGGGCTGTCGTGGAAGCCAATTTCAGGTGCTTTACGAACACGGCGTTGTCCTGGGACGTATAAGTAAGTTTGAAAGTCAAAATCATTAACATAGTTACAACCACCAAATACTAATCCTGATGAACGAGGTGGCTTTTCAACCTGCCAAGAGTCACACAGCATGGCAACACCATCACGGTTATACCACTTAACCTCTCTGATTTTTGAGTCTGCTGGAAACCAATAAGGCGAAATAGTACGTTGCCTAATAATAACGTCAGTACGATTTCCGTTTGAGTCTGTTAAGGCACCATTAATCATTCGATCATTTGCAAGCCCTTTAAAAGCAAAAAAGTGGTTATATGCTACTTCTGCACCTGTTTGAGGAATTGGAAAAGGAATTCCGCCACCGGCAATATTATTCTTTAAGCAAACTTTAGACTCCGTTGCATATTCGTCACACATTTCAATGTTTTTTGCCTGTGCCATTGTTGCATCATAGACCCATTTATCGTACGCACCGGTACGATGACTAGGGTATACATGCATTTTATAGCTGTCAGGGTACTGCTTAAATAAACCAATCTGACCAGCAGTTAGTTTACCCATGTGCTCTGTGTAATTTTGAGCGGTAATGGTAAATAACGGCTTTTCATCTGCAAATGGGTCAGCCAAACTATCAACTGTTCCTCCAGCAGCAGCGGCCATCGGCTCACTGCTCCATGCAGGAATCGTCCCTTCAGCATTCCCTGCTCGAATAGCCCCCATTGGCGTTAATTCTGTATCATTGATACCCAATCTCGCTGCATCTTCAGTGCTTAACTGCGCCAAAGCAACGCCTGGCAATAGTGCCGCTGATAGTGCGATGCCTATCGTTCTCTTTATTTTTGATGTTATAAACTTCATCTTTTCTCCTTAAACTCTCTTAAATTATTCTAATAATCAATATTAGAATGAGTAGCTAACATTTGCTTGTACAAAGTCACGATCTGTACGGCCATTTAATCGGCTGCCAGCTTGGTTAAGCATTGCATTAGCGCCATCAAACATTGTCCAGCTAACACCACCAGCCCATGTACCACCACCATAGCCAAAGTTTGCACCAATTGTGAGTGCTTTACGGTCATCAACAAATAATGGCACAATTTCGTTAGACACACCTTCAACATCGTACTTAAACGCGATAAAAGGGGAGATAGATGCGACATTAAACAAAGCCGCTTCATACGTTATGCTTTGCTTAATTTGAAAACCCCAGAAATGATCGGTAACCTGTGGTGTAAACACGCTTCTAGCAGTCCCACCAAGGATAGCTTCATTTTTTTCTGGTAAATCATCAACCCAACCATAGGCCACCTCAAGCAAGGTGCTATTAGCATCCGCACCTAACCAATCATTAACACCCCAGATACGCTGAAACGTCATTTGCATTTGATGCCGATCAACCAGCTCATAGCCTTTTACTTCATCACCTGGCGCACAGCCTGCGCAAAGCCCAAAACCAGGTGTTAGCCCAGCGAATACAGGTCCCGTCATTTGTATGGGCGCATCTTTTCTTACGTGATACTCACCACCTATGGCCCAACCAGCAATATTAGTGTTAAAGGAAACACCAAGACGCTCAATATTCTCCACATAGTCAAAGAAGAACTCTCCGCTTTGGTAGTAAGTAGAAAGCATCGGTGTATGGTCATGCAAATTCTGGTAATACAGCGCTATTTCTGACCCACCAAATAAATTTGGAAAAAACTTGCGAAGTGCCAAACCATATTGGCCACCATCAGGCGCATTATCTCCCACCCTCACTAAAGAACCACCCACTAAACCACAGTCATCTAACCCATCAGGGGCAACACACGCACCTGATGGTGAGCCAAATGGGCCAACTGCTAATTCACCAATAACTCCATCACCGGCATCATCATAACCACCACCTGCGCCCACAGCATCTAGTGTTGTAAAGAAGGCACCGGCGGGGTCTAATTGGATTTGGTCATACTCAAATAAGTAAAAAGACTCAAGCGTCCATTCGTCATCAATATTCCACGAAATGTAAGCTGCATTTGTACCAATAAAGGCATCTTTAAGTGCACGGCCAGGCTGACGAAGCTTATTTAAATCGACCGTGTTAATATCATTAATAGAACCTTGGATAAATGTATTTTCACCCCAGCTAATAACCTGCTTACCTATTCGGATATTAACTTGGTCATTATCGCCAAAATAGCCGTATACCATTAGATCCGTTAGGGCTACATCTCTAACTAATTTATCATGCGCTTCATCTGCCAAGTCTTCTTGGTCATAAGCGTTGTCATAAAAGTAGTTACCCCGTGCTAAGAAGCCATAGTTTCCATAATCTAGGGCTAAGGTACTAGACCCTCTAATAGCATTACTGAACACATCACCGGCATCTTTAAAATTCCTGTTGCCGTACGCACCTAGATTATTGCTATCTGCATCTTCAGTTCGCATTGAAATGCCGTACGTTAAATCCGTGTCTATAGCTCCTTTTAATTTTCCATTATGAAAGTTGAACGCATGCACTGATGCTGCCTGAGACATAAGTAATGCAGCCCCAAGCGCAACCCCTGTGGTCGTTTTATAAAACGATTTCTTTCTCATTGAGATATCCTCTCCATATTTGTTGTTTTTTTATGTTATTTTTGTATTTCAGCAACAAATATTACAACTAACAAACAATAGTTTCAAGGACAAACCACCTTTAACATGACAATAGTCACTTCAAATGCCTAAAAACTTCAAATTATTGTCTTATTTTTATCACTAAAGTTGACCGTCCATCTGCCGATAATACCTCTGAACCTGATTGGTCTACCGCTCTCACCAATGATTCTTTTTCTAAAGCAGCATTAAAATTGATTTACATCAATTCCCATGGAAATCATTACTAGCTTTTTACTTAATTTAGGCAATACTTAAACCCAATATCTAACACCTTGGCTTAGCCCTCTTAAAATCATGAAACAAAATATAACCCCCACCAACCATGAACACAAAATGGCCGTTAATGATTTTATTGTTAGCAAGACTGACCTCAAAGGCCGCATAACTTACGCTAATCGTATTTTTATGAGAATGGCGCAGCACTCTGAGTCTTCGCTGTTAAATGTTCAGCATAATATTATTCGCCACCCTGATATGCCACGGGGTGTTTTTAAGTTTCTTTGGGATACTATTAAAGAGAAGCAAGAGTTTTTTGGTTTTGTAAAAAACCTATGTTCTAACGGTGATTATTACTGGGTTTTTGCTAACATTACACCTGATTATGGTTTTGATGATAAAGTAAAAGGCTACTATTCCGTTCGCCGCCAGCCGCCTGAAAGTGCCATTAAGGCCGTCACTCCACTCTATGCTGAAATGCTTGCCATTGAGAAACGTTTCGGCCCCAGAGAAGGTCCAGAAAAGTCTATCGCCTATCTCGTTAAGTTTCTTAAAGATAACAACACATCTTATCGCGACCTTGCATTAGGTCTTTACAATCAAAAATAGTCCCAAAGCCATGAGCATATATCAATCAAAAAACAACGGAACAAGCGCCGACATTCCCTACCTAAAAACTCAATTAATTCTTAGGTTAGCTGCTTCTCTCTTCTCTATTGCTGGGCTTGTAATTTACAGCTCTTACAGCCATGGTCTTGATTACATTCCTTTAGTCCTACTGACGATTTTAACTGTTATGTTTGTTTTGGATTTCCGCAGCACCAGTCGGCAAATTAATGCTTTAATTTCTTTACAGCAATTACTGCAAAAAATGGGTAAAGGAGAACTGCATCACCGAATTACTGGCATGAAGGGCATGGGTGAAATAGGAAAGGTGACCTGGGAGCTTAATGAGTTCATTGATGAGGTTGAATGTTACTTTAAAGAAGTTGATGCTTCCTTTAAGGCCGTTTCACACGGTGATTATGGCCGTAAAGCTTTGGATATCGGCCTCCCTGGGCAATTTAAAAAGTCACTTCAAATGGTCAATAAATCCATTGATGTCATGCGAGAAAACAATCAGCTTCTATCTAAAAATGATTTAGCAGGCTCCCTCCATTTAAGCAACTCAAGCAACTTAATTGCTAACTTAAGAGGCATCCAAGGTGACCTAGTAAAAATTAGCGAACAAATGGAACATGTTGGCTCCATATCATCCCAAAATGGTGACAATGCAAAAAATAGCTCTATTGCCGTTACTGAAATCACTCAAACTTTAGCTAGTATCGACAGCAGCATCCAATCGGTTGCTCTCGTAGTACGCGCATTGGGTGATGATAGTAACAAGGTAACAGAGTCACTCTCTGTCATTACCGGCATCGCTGACCAGACTAATCTTCTTGCTCTAAATGCCTCCATTGAAGCTGCTCGTGCTGGTGAGCATGGCCGTGGCTTTGCTGTTGTTGCTGATGAGGTAAAAAAACTATCACACCATACCAAGGATGCGGCTATTGATGTCGCCAGTACCTTACAGTCCTTTAGCGACCGTGTTCAAGAAATGACCCTAGAAGCCGATAGCGCCTCATCTTTAGCCGAGTCAATAAAAACCAAGGTTGATGATTTCAAAGCCAGCTTTAATGACTTCTCGGCGTCATCTCATGAGGTTGTTAAACACATTTCCTATGCAAGAGATAAGTCTTTTGGCTTACTAGCAAAAGTAGACCATATTGTTTTCAAGCAAAATGGCTACATTGCTATTGATAAAAAAGAGCCGTCTAATGAACACACAGCAGTCCAAGTTACACATACCGATTGCCGCCTAGGAAAATGGTATTTTGAAGGTATCGGTTTAGAACAGTTCAGCAAGACTTCTGCATATCAATCACTTAATACGCCTCATAAACTTGTTCATCAGGGGGTTCAAGAGACTTTATCCTACGCAAAGTTAGACTGGATAAATGACATGTCCATCCGTCAGAATTTACTTGACTCTGTTAAAGGCTTTGAATCCGCCAGTATTGATGTAATGAGACATGTTGACGAAATGATTGATGAGAAGCATGCCGATTTTTTATCGGGCCTAAGTACGTAAACTGCCTTATAAAGTCATGCCCAACATCTGCGCTCAGACTATGACTGACTAAACGGTTAGGCGGCATTAGCAAAAGAGCCGCTGAAGTCCACGTGAAACTTAGCTTTTCATTTAACATCTACTTTGCACTAAACATTTCTACCAATCGGGCAACTTTATTTATTGACACAACATAAAAAAGCCTCAGAATCATACGGTTCTGAGGCTTTTTTAATTGGTGGGCCTTGAAGGACTTGAACCTTCGACAAATGGATTATGAGTCCACTGCTCTAACCAACTGAGCTAAAGGCCCGTTAAGGGATGCTTACTCCATAGAGTCTATGAAGCTACGCAAGTGCTCTGTACGAGAAGGATGACGGAGCTTACGCAGTGCTTTTGCTTCAATTTGACGAATGCGTTCACGTGTTACGTCAAATTGTTTACCAACTTCTTCTAGCGTATGGTCTGTATTCATATTAATACCAAAACGCATTCTTATCACTTTCGCTTCTCTTGCAGTTAAGCCTGCCAATACATCTTGTGTAGACTCTCTTAAACTTTCTATTGTTGCTGAATCTACCGGTGAAACGGCATTTGCATCTTCAATAAAGTCACCTAAACTGGAGTCATCATCGTCACCAATGGGTGTACCCATAGAGATAGGTTCTTTTGCAATTTTTAATACTTTTCGAACCTTGTCTTCCGGCATTTCCATTTCTACAGCTAGTTCTTCAGGCGTTGCTTCTCTGCCTTTTTCTTGCAATATTTGACGTGAGATACGGTTCAGTTTATTAATCGTTTCAATCATATGCACTGGAATACGAATAGTTCTAGCTTGGTCGGCAATAGAACGCGTAATCGCTTGGCGAATCCACCAAGTTGCGTAAGTTGAAAACTTATAACCACGACGGTATTCAAACTTATCAACGGCTTTCATTAAGCCGATATTACCTTCTTGAATTAGGTCTAAGAACTGCAATCCGCGGTTAGTATATTTTTTTGCGATTGAAATAACAAGCCGTAAATTAGCTTCGACCATTTCTCGCTTAGCTCGGCGGACTTTAGCATCACCTATGGTTAAATGACGGTTAATGTCTTTAATTTCAGTTGTTACCAGTTCACTTTCATTCTCAATATTTGACAGCCTAATCTGTGCCTTTTTAATTTCTGAGAAGTTTGCCTGTATTACTTTAACAAAAGGCTCATCGCTTTCTAACAGTGGTGTCAGCCAATCTAAACTGCTTTCATTTTTAACAAAACCCTCTAAAAAAACCTTTCTAGGCATTTTAGCTTTTTTGACACAAATGCCAATAATTGTTCTTTCTTGCGCTCGGACAAAATCTATCCGCTCTTTCATAATGGCGGTTAGTAAGTTGAAGAATCGAGGCGTAAATTTAATCGCCATGAAGAGTAAGGCCAGCGCATCAAATTCTTTTTGAGCAGCATCTGATGAGAAACCTTTTTTTGCTATAACGGCTCGGCAGGTCTTATATTTCTCAATAATTTCATCTATACGGACTTGAACATCAGCAAGGGTGATACCAGGTATTTCTTCGGCATTTTCATCTTTTGCTGCTGCCGGCTGCGTATAGTCATAGTCGTCTTCAAGGTCGACAAAGTCAGGAATATAGTCAAGTAAGCGAAGTTCTTCACGTTTAATTTTATCAAACGTCTCTAGGAATACTTCGACCACTTCTGGATAACGAACAATAGCGGACAGCATGTCATTTTGACCTTCTTCTATACGCTTTGCAATATCAAGCTCACCTTGGCGAGTCAATAAGCCAACCGTGCCCATTTCACGCATATACATACGCACTGGATCAGTGGTTCGCCCAAGCTCTTTGTCAACAGTTGCTAATGCAACCGCAGCAACTTCTGCAGCCGCTGACTCATCAACATTTCCGCCACTGGCTGCTCCAGTTGAAACAGTATCAGATTCTGGTGCAATTTCATGAACCTCGATACCCATATCTGAAATCATTGTAACGATTTCTTCTATACGCTCAGGCTCCACATCTTGTGGCAAATGATCATTAACTTCAGCATAGGTTAAATACCCCTGCTCATGCCCCATCGCAATGAGGGCTTTGATCTTAGATGCTTGCTCTTTCTGCTGCTCTTTATCCATCAATCTCTCGTGCTAATCCTGTCAAACTGAACACAACATTATATCAGATTTTTAATTTTTTTCCACTCTACGCATACTATTATCTAATAGTATCGTTCGCAGCTCTGCTTTTTCGTTGATTGTTAAGTCAGCATTTTGACTTAACAGGTATTCCAAACGATTTTGAGCCACCTGCCCTTTCAGTTTAATAACTGCGCCCGAGATCTCTTCCCTCATTGAATCACCAACCAGCAATCTTTCTTCAGCGAATAGCTTAGCAATTATTCTTTCTATATCACTCCCACGAAAGCGCTCCAGAAGTATTGCAGGAGTGACGTCTGAACTAAGCCTAATGGCCGATAGAACTCTCTGCAAAACGTCCATACCCGGCACATCCAATAACAACCATTCTTCATCCGGACTTATATCCTCAGCTAAGTGTGGCTCATGCAGTAGCGTTGTTATTAATTGGCGAATAACCGAGGGGCTTTGCTTTGCTGAGCCTGCTGTTGGATTGTTTACTCGATAACTTGGTCGCTGCTTGATTGTACTTACTGATTGAGGGGCTTGACTTAACTCCCCTAGCTGCTTAATCATCATCGTTGCAAACACCCCATCTGGCAATGTTTGCAAGAGTGGTCGCGCCTCTTCCAAAAAACTCGCTCGCCCTTCAATCGTGTCAAGCGAATGACGCTCAGTTAAGTAACTAAAAAAGTAGCGAGATAAGGGCTGGGCCTCCTCAATAAGATATTTAAAATGCTCAAGCCCTTGTTCGCGGATTAAACTATCGGGGTCCTGCCCTTGCTGCAACAATAATACTTTTATTTGCCGACCACTACGCAATGCTGGTAGTGCATTAACAACGGCTCGCCATGCTGCTTTTTGGCCCGCACTATCCCCATCCATGCAAATAACCAACTCAGATACCGAACGAAACATTAAGTCAATCTGCTCTCGGGTAATGGCTGTACCTAAGGCCGCCACAACATGAGAAATGCCAAGTTGCGATAAGGAAATCACATCTAAATAGCCCTCAACCAAGATGAGGCGCTGTATTTTGCTCGATGATTTAAGCGCTTCATATAAACCATAAACCTCTCTACCTTTATAATACAAAGGAGTCTCAGGTGAGTTTAAGTATTTTGGCTCACCACTATCTAATATTCGCCCACCAAAACCAATTGTTTGCCCACGCTTATTACGAATAGGGAAGATAATTCGCTCGCGGAAACGATCATACGTTTTATTATTGTCATTACTAACAACCAAGCCAAGCTCTTTTAACAACCCTTTCGCCACCTCTGTTTGCCCAAGTGTTGACAGTACATTATCCCAACCTGGTGGAGCAAAACCCAACTGGTATTTTTTTGCTATTTCGCCAGTTAAGCCTCTGTTTTTTAAATATTCAGAGGCAAACATTGATGATGCATGCTGACGCAGTTGCTGCTGATAAAACTCAGACACCCGCTCATTCATCTCACGTAAGGGCGTTAAGTCTCTTACTGGCTGGGCCGGCTCATAACCTTGTTCGCGCTGCACTTCAACACCTGCACGACTGGCTAACTCCTCAATCGCCTCTACAAAACTAAGGTGACTATAGTCCATTAAAAAACCAATCGCTGAACCACTAACACCACAACCAAAGCAGTGATAGAACTGTTTGTCTTGGCTGACAGTAAAACTGGGGGTTTTTTCGTTATGGAATGGACAGCAGGCCGAGTAATTAGCACCTTTTTTCTTTAACGGCAACAAACTATCAATCACATCAACCACGTCTGTACGGGCTAATAAATCATCAATAAACTGCTGTGGAATTCGGCCTGCCATTATTTACTCAATCAATAACTCATTTGGTTTTAGTGTGAGTCAAGACTAACGCAATACCCGTGTGCTTTAGTAATGAATACGTATCAGGCCAGCATTTAAGTACACCCGCTGAACGTTTTAAAACTTACGACAGTTTAGCTTTGATTTTTTGGCTAGCTGCGCCCAAGTCGGCACGGCCTTGTAACTGTGGACGAAGAATCGCCATCACCTTACCCATTTCCTTCATACCCTGCGCGCCAATGCTGCTAACCGCATCATCAATTAATTGTTCAATTTCAGAATCCGTTAGCTGCTGAGGAAGGTACTGTTGAATAATGAGCATTTCTTTTTGCTCAATCTTAGATAAGTCATCACGCCCAGCTTTATCAAACTGCTCAATCGAATCTCGACGCTGCTTGACCATTTTATCGAGCAGCTGCAACACTTGAGTATCATCAAGCTCGATTCGCTCATCCACTTCACGCTGCTTGATTGCTGCCAGAATTAGGCGAATAACACCTAACTTATCTTTTTCTTTCGCTTTCATTGCCAGCTTCATATCCTCTCGGATACGAAGCGACAAAGCATTTACTGCTTCACTCATAATAATTTGCTTTAAGCAAAGCTCGCGGCATAGTCTTAACTGCGGCCGCGACGAAGGTTGTTTAATGCACGTCTTGTACGCGATAAACCTTTCAAGTGACGTTTTACAGCAGCAGCAGCTTTACGCTTGCGCTCTGCAGTTGGCTTCTCGTAAAACTCACGTTTACGTGATTCGGCCAAAACACCAGCTCGTTCACATGTACGCTTAAAACGGCGTAATGCAAAATCAAATGGTTCGTTATCTTTAACGCGTACTGAAGGCATGTATCTCTCTCTCTTCTTAAAATTAAGGTATATAAAGGATCGCGGATTATACAACTAGCTAATACTAAAGCCAACAGTTAACTCCAAGTAATTCAGTTATCTGCAGACTTTTTTCTTCATCTCAGTGATAATGCACCCTTCATTTTGACTCACTTTCTACATATAAGACATGATAAAACGCCCTCAGCTTGTTCTAGGTATCGAGTCCTCCTGCGATGAAACCGGTGTTGCTATCTACGGTGATAACGGCCTTATTGCAGACGCCTTATATAGCCAAGTTGAGATGCACGCTGAATATGGCGGCGTGGTCCCTGAGTTAGCATCACGCGATCACATTCGTAAATTATTACCACTAATAAAGCAATGCCTTGCCAAAGCCAATATACAGGCCAGCGAACTGTCTGGTATTGCATACACTGCTGGCCCAGGCTTAGTTGGTGCTTTGTTTGCAGGCGTAAGTGTAGCAAGAAGTTTGGCATACGGCTGGGGCATTCCAGCCGTCGGTGTTCATCACATGGAAGGCCATTTACTGGCACCCATGCTTGAGGCTAAGCCCCCTAGTTTTCCATTTATTGCTTTACTCGTATCGGGCGGACATACTCAACTTATCCGAGTTAAATGCGTCGGTTATTACGAGTTACTTGGCGAATCGTTAGACGATGCTGCCGGTGAAGCCTTTGATAAAACCGCCAAATTGCTTCAACTCGGCTATCCTGGGGGCCCCGCACTGGCTAAGTGCGCCGAGCAAGGTGACCCCAGTCGTTTCACTTTCCCAAGGCCCATGACCAATCGCCCAGGCCTAGACTTTAGCTTTAGCGGGTTAAAAACGTTTGCTCTAACCACTAGCCAGCAAAACGATTTAAACCAACAAACCCGTGCCGATATCGCACGAGCTTTTGAAGATGCTGTTGCTGACACACTGGCGATTAAGTGTAAACGCGCCTTACTACAAACGGGCTTATCAACACTTGTTGTAGCAGGTGGTGTTAGCGCCAATAAGCACTTGCGGCACACCCTTAACACTATGTGCGGCAACATAGGTGCCCAGGTCTTTTATCCACGTCACGAATTTTGTACAGACAATGGCGCAATGATTGCCTACGCGGGCTACCAGCGCCTATTAGCTGGGGAATGCGACCCTCTTCGAATTCAAGCTCGCCCTCGTTGGCCCCTGGCCGAATTAACCAGCCCGTCAGTTCTTTAAAACATCACTACTCACTTGTAAGATAACGGGTTAACGGCATAATAGAACACCCTATTAATTTAACTTCGTCTTATGGATATTATTTTTCTGCGCAATTTAAGGATCGAAACAGTCATTGGTATTTTCGATTGGGAACGAAAGATTAAGCAAACTGTGTTTTTTGATCTAGAAATGGCCTGTGACATACAAAAAGCAGCTGCTAGCGACCAGATCGAGGACACTCTTGACTATAAGTCTTTATCCAACGCCATTATTAATTTTGTTGAAAAGAGTCGCTTCCAGTTAGTTGAAACCCTTGCTGAAAAAGTAGCTGAATTGATCATCAATGATTTCAATGTGCCTTGGGTTAAACTTACGCTTAACAAAAAAGGTGCTTTACGTTATGCCGATGATGTCGGGATTATCATTGAGCGAGGCAAGAAGCCAACATGACCACTGTTTTTATTAGCATTGGCAGCAATATAGAGCCTGATAAGCATATTCGCGCAGGCGTTAGCGCTCTTGCCAGTCAATTTGGCAAACTCAGACTCTCTAGTGTTTATCAGGCAGACGCTATAGGCTTTATTGGCGCACCCTTCCTAAACCTTATCGCAGCCTTCGACACCCAGTTATCAGCCACTGAAGTTGATGCCATTTTGGATGACATCGAACAAGACAATGGGCGCACTAGCCAGCAAAAAAAATTTAACCCCCGCACCTTAGACTTAGATCTCGTGTTATACGGCAACTACATTAGCAACGACCCACAACTTGAAATTCCGCGTAAAGAAATAATTCGCTACGCCTTTGTACTTGAGCCTTTAGCCGAAATTGCTGCTAATTTACTGCACCCGATTGTTAAACAGTCTTACGCCGAGCTCTGGCTGCATTTTGATAAAACAGACTTAGTACAACAGCGCATCGATTTCACTTGGGGCTAAACCAAGCCTTTGCCCCCATCAACCGCGATAACTTGGCCCGTGATATAGGTTGCTTGTTGAACCAAAAACAATACGGTTTCAGCTATGTCGGAAGCCTGACCTTGTCTCTGTAAAGGAATCCTTTTAATCACCGCATCGACAGACTCCATTGTTTTATTGTCTGGCCACAAAATAGCCCCTGGAGAGACCGCATTAACTCTAACATTGGGCGCCAACTCCTTAGCGAGTGTTTCAGTTAGCGCCAATAAACCTGCTTTTGCCGTGCTATACACTGCGTAATCGGGCAATGAGTTTTTCGCATAAATATCAACAATATTAACAATGCAGCCCTGCTGTTTTTGTAATGCTGCTGCCGCTGCCTGACTTAGAAAAAAAGGCGCCTTCAAATTACTGCCAAACAACTCATCCCATTGTTCCTCATCCACCTTGCCCACAGGTGTCGGGTAAAAACTAGAGGCATTATTAATCAATACGTCCAAACGTCCGTGCCTTGCGATCAAAACATCTAACAAGCCATTAATCTCAGTAACCGACTGCAAATCTGCTTGCAGCGTCCACGCCGAGTCAGCTCGCTTGGCGTTTAAGCTTGCCGCCAGCGTATCAGCACAGGCTTTGGATTGCCTGTAATGCAAGACCACCCCGTAACCCGCTTGGTGTAGGCTAGTTGAAATCTCAGCCCCAATGCGTCGCGACGCACCGGTAATTAATGCTATTTTTTGATGACCCGACACGTTACCCTCAAAATACACTAGAATTTTAATTCACCTATCCTACTGAAAGCCGCATGCGAAACCGACTTATTTCTATCTTAATTTTAACCTCTGGCTTAACGGCCTGCGCTCAGGTGCCAGATAAAAAAGGTGGCCATTATGAGTTCTTTAGCGTTGGTAGCCTTATTAAAACCGATATTGATATGGTCGCTGACACCCATGTTAAACAGACCCTACAGCAGTTAAAGCTACTGACCATCAAACTCTATAAGCGGAACCCACGAGAATGGAAAAAATCAGGTCTATCATCTAGGCAAGAAGCCATTGACCGTATTTTTCAGCGCCCTATTCCGTCCGTTAAGGGAAGGCGTAGCATTAACAGTATACGCTTGGCTTTTGAGCCCAGTTATAAGGGGGATCGCGTACTCGCCTACATTGCAGGATTAGCCAGCATGTTGACCATATCCTATAATCATAAAGAGGATTTTTACGTATTTGACAGCCTAGATGCGCAAAAAATATACCATGCAGCGCGTAATGTTGAGGTCGCTTCATGGTTATTACGCACTAAAAAAGACCCTTATGGCCATTTATTTTTACTCAGTTCAGGAGAAAGCAACACCCTAAGCAACCGAAGTTATGACCGCATTTTCGGTAAAATGATAGGGCAATTAGATACTTTAGCGCACATCGTTGCCAGTAAAAATCACCGAGCCATCAAAAATGTTATTCAATCTGCAGCCCAATTCGTTTTCTTGCCTATTTAAGGCGGTTCAATATGCCACCGTAGGAGTTCATAACATTTTAGACTTAAGTTTCAGGGTTTCAGCGCGCCTTTTTAAGCACCTCAATCACCCTAATTCGCCTTGCCGTTATTGCCTCGCCAATTTGCTTTCCTTGTAAGCCTTGCTTGATAAATTCCTTCGCACTAACAGCACTAGCCGCGCTATACGCCTCTTTAATCCATTCAGCTTGTGGATACGTTTTCCCCTCGCAGCCTAAGCGCCCTTTTGAGTCCGCCTCACACGCCAGCAAGAAACCATCTAATTTACTCGCTTGACGAAAAGCACCCACTGCCTCTAAAATTTTTAAGAGGGTTTCTGCTTTTAACTCATGTGCACGATGCACATGCCCATGAAATTCCATTACTTTCGCCGACAAATCGGCAAACTCATTCGGCAAGTGTAAGCGGGCAACTAATTGCTTTAAGGCACTAAGCCCTTTTTTCTCATGCCCATGGTGGGATGGCCAGTGCTCCATTGGTGTTAATGCCTTCCCTAAGTCATGAGTCAAAGCAGCAAACCGGACTATTGGGCTATTGGACAGTAAAACCGCCTGTTGTAAAACCATCATCGTATGCAGGCCAGTATCAATCTCAGGGTGGTGTTTAGCGGGTTGTGGAACACCAAATAAAGCATCTATTTCCGGCAAAATAACAGCTAATGCACCGCACTGTCTTAAAACCTCAAAGAAAACCTCTGGTGAGCGTTCTCCCAAAGAGCGGTGAATTTCTTGCCAAACCCGCTCCGCCATTAAGCTAGATAATTCACCACTGCAAACCATTTCTCGCATAAAGTTCATCGTCGAATCGGCCACCGTAAAGCCCATGTGCGCATAGCGCGCAGCAAACCTTGCTAGTCGTAAAACTCGAAGCGGGTCTTCTTTAAAGTTGTCCGACACATGTCGCAGCACCTTTGCCTTCAAATCAGCTTGCCCACCATAAGGGTCAATCAAACCTTTTTCATTCTGAGCCATCGCATTAATGGTCAAGTCCCGTCGCCGTAAATCATCAACTAAACTGACATCAGGTGCCGCATACACTTCAAAACCGGTATAACCCATGCCCGATTTCCGCTCGGTTCTTGCCAATGCGTATTCCGATTTTGTTTTGGGATGGAGAAACACAGGGAAATCCTTACCTACCTGCTCAAAGCCCTGGCGTAACATCTCTTCGACCGTTGCACCCACAACAACGTAATCATTATCCTTGGATGGATAATTAAGCAATTTGTCTCTAACCGCACCACCTACCAGATATATTTCCATCACCATTCTCTAATACATGCTATAGTTTTCTGTTTTTCAGCTAAGGATTTTACTGTGTCAGAAATATTCATTTATTGTCTACTTTTTGGGGGCTTCTCTGGCCTTTGCTCTGGCCTATTAGGTGTTGGTGGTGGCATTGTTATTGTTCCATTTTTAGCCTGGCTTTTACCCCTACATGGTATGCCAGCAGAAATCAGCATGCAAACTGCGATTGCTACTTCTTTAGCCACTATTATCGTGACATCTATTGCAGCTATTTACGCTCAAAACAAACGCGGAGCCATTGACTGGAAAATTGTTAAGTTTGTAACCCCTGGCATTGCCATTGGTGCCTTTTTTGGTGCTGATTTAGCTCATTACCTTAGCACCCAGTTACTCTCCATGATTTTTGGTTCATTTTTGTTACTTAACGGCTTACGTATGGCCTTAAAACTAACCCCGAATCCCGAACGCCAACTACCGTCAGCACTACCTTTGAGTATCGCAGGCAGTGTTTTAGGCTTACTGTCCACAGTCATTGGCATTGGGGGAGGCACATTCACCGTTCCTTACATGTTACTGCATAATGTCGCCATGAAAAGGGCCATTGCTTTTGGAAGCACTTTTGGCTTACCCATTGCCATTTTTGGTGCCATTAGCTTTATTATTCTTGGCATGAAAAACCCCATCCCTATGGCCGGCAATATTGGTTATATTAATGTACCTGCCTTTGTAGGAATTAGTGTCGCCAGCCTATTTGCGACAGTCTTAGGTGTTCACCTTGCACACACTATACCCACTGCTGCGATGAAAAAAACATTTGCTGTTATCATGCTTTGTGTTGGGCTTAAAATGCTTATTGGCTAAATGCTTTAGTAAAAGGGTGGGCAGCTGCCTGCCCTTTTATCGCCTTATAATGGCTCTGCAAAGCAGCATACCAGCCAGCATTGAAATAACCACAATCAGCGGCTCTTCAAAACCAAACCCTAAGCTTGCGACAGCAGGGCCTGGACAATAACCAATAACGCCCCAGCCAGCACCAAATAATACCGCACCTATTAATAACTGACGGTCTATTTTTAACAAGGTCGGCAATTGAAAATCATCAGCAAAAACGGGCTTTTTATTTGAAAAAATAAACCGGTAAGCAATCGTTGTCGTTACAACGGCTCCCCCCAAAACAAACATTAAACTGGGGTCCCATTGACCGGTGATATCTAAAAAGTTAATCACCTTGTTAGGGTTCACCATTTGCGATAATGCTAAACCCACTCCAAAAATAACACCTGCTACTAACGCACTGAGTATTTTAAACATGGTTAGCCTCCTATTATTTGTTTAAACACATACACCGTTACAATCCCGCTCAACAAAAACGTGGCTGTTGCCACTAATGAGCGCAAGGAAAAACGCGAAACTCCACAAATCCCATGCCCGCTCGTACAACCACTACCCATAGTTGTTCCAAAACCAATGACTAACCCACCCACGATCAGCAGTTCTGTAGACATAAGCTCCCTAGGTGCAATCGTAATTGGGAAAAAATGCATATAAATCGCACCACCGATAACAAGGCCAATAACAAATGCTAGACGCCAAGCCTTTTCTGTCATAGATGCAGCACTAAACACGCCGGCAACAATGCCGCTTATACCTGCAATTCGGCCGTTCAAGTACATTAAAATGCTGGCACTGATACCAATTAAAACACCACCAGCTAAAGATAAATAAGGAGTAAAATTTTCCATCTTTCCATTTTTTAGAATTAAGAATAAGCATATTATCAAATAACATATCAATTTACCCCCCTGATAGCTGAATAAATTTTGTGTAAAATAGAGTCATGGACAATAAAACTGAAAAATGGCATGCCCTGCATGCAGAAACTGCGACTATTGAGTGGAAAGATCTCGAGCGGTTCTTTGCGAAAGGAAACTTACTGCGCGTATCCAGTCAACTTGATTTGGTCGATGCCGCCCTTGAAATAGCTAATGACAACGGTGCTTGCATTGAGAAGTGGATGGGCGATAACTTCTTGGCTGCCGTTTCTAATGATGAGGCCTTACTTTGGTCTAAAGGCGAGACTGAGCTTTGGTCGGTAATTGTCTTACCTTGGATATTAGTTCAGCAACGAGATTAAGTCTGCCTAAGTTGCCAAACTTTTTGTAATCGCTTTTGTGAAATAGGCATTCTTGTTTTAATTTGTTGCGCAAATAAAGAGATTCGGTGTTCTTCTAATAACCAACGAAAAGAATCGGCTTCAGGCTCGTCATTACCCCCCACCATTGATTGCCAAAACAGGTTCTCAAACCGCCTCGCCAATGCCATTTTTTCTGCATCCTTATGCAATTGTCCCTTGGCCTTATCGAGCCGAACGTGAATCGCTTTCAAATAACGCTGATACTCAACCAATTGGTCGGCCGGTACATGTCGAACAAAACCTTGGTAGTATAAGCACGATAAATGCTCCCATTCATCGCGATATAACTCTTTTTGCTGGGCCCATAACTCTAAATCGCCCTTCACCGCTTGATAAAGCGTTAGCGCTTTTGCAATCGCCTGTGATAACTCATAGCCCTTCGCATAAACCGACACATCGCTACTTTCAACTGCTTGCTTAAACTCACCTTCACTACGAATTTCCTTTCCAGCCAATAAATGGGTCATTAATTGGTGCGCTAAATCATCAAAAATATCCTCACCCACATCTAATTTACAATGTGGATGAGGCTTAAGCTGTTGATAGCTAAACGCATGCTGAGTGGTAATTGCCGATTGTCGAGAGAGTTTCTTCAGCTCCTTGGAAAACTTTAACCTGAATAAACGAATCAAGCCCTTTTGATGCAGTTTCTTTGCTTCAACTTCAGAGTCTAATAAGGTTAAGCGAACACTATCATTTTCATCCACTAGCGCTGGAAACCCCTGAATCACCTGCCCTTTATGCTCTATCGCCTGCTGGCTTGGAATCTCGTCAAACTGCCAGTTTTTAAGCCCTGATTGTGACAAGGCATTACTTAATGACGACTTGAACTGTTGCCCCGCTTGTTTTGCATACTGCTGCTTGAGTGAGTTCAGATCTTTAGATTGCGCCAGCAGCGTCGATTTATTATCGATAATGCGAAAATTCATCCGTAAATGAACCGACAATTTATCAACATCAAAATCGCTCGCCATCACCTTCAAACGACGATTTTTATTTAACTGATTGGCCAACATTTGCAACATATTGCCCGAACCGTAGCTCATTTCATTAACACACTCGCTGACGCAATCAGGTATCGGCACAAAGTGTTTGCGCAATTGCTTCGGCAGCCCCTTAATTAAGGCCTGTATTTTTTCCTCATACAAGCCAGGCACTAGCCATTCAAAGGGGTCGCTGCTTAACTGATTAAGCTGCGCCAAAGGAATGTTGGCGCACACCCCGTCTTCCTCGTTCCCCGGCTCAAACAAGTAGCTCAAATCAACCGCCACCCCATTAATTAAGCGCGTATCGGAAAACTGATCAGGATCGACCGAATCCTTATTCGCCGCCGATAAATCCTCCAGTGATAGGCTGAGTAAATCCTGTCTCTGCTCACCTTTCAACCATTTATTCAGCGTCGCCAAGCTGGTTACCGCTGGCGGTAGCTTCTCATCATAAAAGTCATACAAGGCTTGCTCATCGGCCAGTAGATTCACTTGTCGACCTTTTTGCTGCTCGTACTCTAACGATTCAAGCAACTGTGTATTATGCTTAAAGAATTTAGCAAAACATGCCATGTCTCGTTCCACTAGGCCATGCCGAATAAACAACTCACGCGCCACCACCTTTTCGGTTCGGCTCAAGGGTACTTTACGCCCCTTACTGATCACCAAGCCAAATAGCATCACTTGCTCATACACCATGGCTTGGCCAGATTTTTTCGACCAATGCGGCTCGTAGTACTGATGTTTAATTAAATGTGGGGCAATTTTTTCAATCCACTCGGGTTTAATGGTTGCCGCTGTTCGACCATACACACGCGTGGTTTCAACTTGTTCGGCCACCATAATCCATTTTGGTTTTTTCTTGAATAAGCTCGATGCCGGGTGAATATGGAATTTTAATTGGCGCGCGCCAAGGTATTCAGATTCTTCATGCTTAAAACCAATTCGGGTTACCAACCCGCTCAATAGAGCTTGATGAATTGCATCATCATCGGCATCGTTAGAATTGATATTTAGTTTTAATGTCTTACTGGCCAGCTCAAACAATTGGCGGCGAATATCTTGCCAGTCTTTTAAACGCATATAAGACAGGAAGTTTTCACGGCAGTATTTGCGGAATTGATTGCTAGATAAGGTTTTCTTTTCGGCTTGAAACTCACGCCATAGGGTTAAAAAAGATAGGAAATCTGAACTTTCATTTTTATACGCACGGTGCTTCTCATCCGCATACTTGGCCTTATCACTCGGGCGCTCTCGAGGATCTTGTATCGACAAGGCCGACACAATGGTTAACACTTCGTTTAAACAATTAAATTGCTCGGCCGCTAACAGCATGCGGCCAAACTGTGGATCTAGCGGGAAATGGGTCAAACGTCGCCCAATTTCAGTTAAACGCTCACTATCATCCAACGCCCCTAATTCATGCAGGCTACGAACACCACTGCGAATCATTTTATCCGCAGGTGGCTCGAGAAAGGGAAATTGGTCAATATCCGATAAGCGCAACGACTTCATCTGCAAAATGACCGAGGCTAAATTGGTCCGTAAAATCTCTGGCTGAGTAAATTCTGCACGCTGCTTAAAGTCGTCTTCACTGTACAAGCGAATACAAATACCCGGTGCTTCACGGCCACAACGGCCACTACGTTGATTGGCACTGGCTTGCGCAATTGGCTCTATCGGCAGTTGCTGAATTTTACTGCGCTGACTAAACCGGCTAATGCGAGCAAGGCCGGTATCAATCACGCAACGAATGCCTGGCACAGTTAACGATGTTTCCGCCACATTGGTGGCCAGTACGATACGCAGTTTTTTATGCGACTGGAAGATCTGCGCCTGCTCCTTACCGCTTAAACGAGAATATAAGGGCAGAATGTCGTAACCCGGCGGATGGTGCTTACGCAGCGCCTCAGCGGCTTCTCGAATTTCTCGCTCGCCACTTAGAAAGACCAGAATATCACCTGCTCTATCACGGTGTAACTCTGCCGCTGCATCAATAATTCCTTGCAACATATCGTGATCATTTTGCTCGGCATCCACCCCAATCGGGCGATAGCGCATTTCAACCGGGTAGGTTCGGCCTGACACATTAATAATAGGCGCATCATTAAAATGCTTAGAAAAACGTTCCGGATCAATTGTAGCCGAGGTCACAACCAGCTTTAAATCTGGACGCTTAGGCAATAACCACTTCATATACCCCAGCAGGAAATCAATATTCAAGCTGCGCTCATGTGCCTCATCCAAAATCAAGGTGTCGTAACGACTCAGGTAAGGGTCAGACTTTATTTCTGCCAACAAAATACCATCGGTCATCAGCTTAACCAAGGTGCTTGAATCTTCCTTGGCTTGAAAACGGATTTTATAACCGATCCCTTGTCCAAGCTCAGTTTTCAACTCTGCTGCAATGCGCTGCGCTACCGTAATAGCCGCCAAACGCCGTGGCTGGGTATGCCCAATTTGACCTTGAAAACCACGCCCCAGCTCTAAACATATTTTAGGTAGCTGAGTGGTTTTACCCGAGCCTGTCTCGCCACACAAAATAATCACTTGATGCTGCTGTATTAAGGCCGCTATTTCATCCCTTTTCGCTGAAATAGGCAGGTCTGGATAACGAATATCAGGGCAACTCGCCTGCCGTAAGGCCACCTGTTCACTGGATCGGTGTAACTTTTCCTGCAAGGCGATCAATCTTTCCGGCGTTGCGCCTTTCTGCGTGGCTAAACGCTTTATTTGCTGCCGAAATGAGAATTGATCTTTGCTCAGGCAACTCGGCACGAGAGCACTAAGGCTTTTAAAATTTGGAGTGCTCGACATAGGTTAGCAAGGGTATAAGGAGGGTTAGATTATCATTATACCGCGCTCGTCAGTTTAATTGCCCATACTCAGCAATCAAGCCCACTAAGTTAGGTTAAAAACCAAACTAAACGTTACCGGCACAGCTGAAGTAATAGAAGGTAATTTTGCCAACACCATTAACTCTTGAATCCCTTTGACCAAAGAAAAATCAGCTGCATTTAGCACTAATGGCTGTGCAGAACTTACCATTAAAGCACCTTTCTCTAAACCGACTACTCGTAATGACACAGGTATTAATTTAGATTCACCGTGTAATGTCAGAGAAAACTCGCTATCAAGAATAAGCACTTGCCCTGGTTGAAGCCCGCTTACTCTTGCCATGTTTAGTTGACTTGAAATCGCTGCACTGTGAAAGAGCTTGGTTTCAAATAACACATCCTTCATCCGCTGGTCTCGAATCGCAATACCAGTAGAGACGCTGTTTAAATTGACTGTCAATTGCACTAATCCGGCCTCGTTAACACGTCCACTAAACTGGGTGAACGAATGAACTTCACCAATTTTAGACTTTTTAATGGAAACAAAATTCAATGTTGACGCAGCATTATCCAATTGATAATCAGCCTGTGCAATCAAGCTAAAAAAGGATAAAAGAAATAAGCCTGTATAGTTTTTAATGTTCATAAAAAGTCCTTTAAATTAACACTCTGAGAGTCACCGAGCAAAAATCATACGCTACAAACTATTCAAAAAATAGAGTCTCTTTAGATACTAACCTTGATTAACAGCTCTAAAAAACGCGCGTCTCCTGGGTGGTTCCTCGTTGCTTAATAATCAAGCAAAAAAAAGCCTCAACGACAAAAGTAGCTGAGGCTTTATTTTAAATGGTGCCCAGAGACGGATTCGAACCATCGACACGAGGATTTTCAGTCCACTGCTCTACCGACTGAGCTATCTGGGCACATGATATGGTCGCGTATTAAACAGGGCTAGACTCATTTAGTCAAGGTCGACTTAAGGAAACCTTCATTTTACTGGCGAAACATACCCTTCTGGTGGCTCTGCATCGTCGCTAAACAAGAATTTCTCCATTTCTGCCTTTAATAAGGCTCGCGCTTCTGGTTCAAAAGGAGTTAAACGGTTTTCATTAATGATCATCGTTTGCTGGGCCAGCCACATTTGCCAAGCTTCTTTTGAGATGTTTTTTAGAATGCGCTCACCTATTTCACCAGGAAAAGGGGATTTCTCTAGTGCGTCGGCTTCACGTTTTAGTTTTTGGCAATACATCATCTTCTCTACTGTCAGGTCATTTAGGGCGTTAGCTGCTTAAGCAACTGACTAACGGGTTTTGGTAAGCCTATTTTTACACGACTACTAACTTGATACCAGCATGTTTTTGCTGTTTCAGAAACGCGCCTTACTGGCTCGTTTGCTGTGAAAATAACAGGTGTGTAGTCTAAGTGATAATGCGAGAAGGTATGCCTTTTTTCGACCATAACCTCTGCCTCTTTTATATCAATACCTTCTACGTCACACCAATCGCTTAACTCATCGTAGCTATCAAATGAGGGGAAAGCCCATAAGCCACCCCATAATCCAGTTGGTGGGCGTTGTTGAAGAAGCACCTCTTCTTGCCTTCTTGAGACCAACCAATAAGCCCGTTTAACCGGTAAGCTGGCGCGTTTTTTGGGTGTTGGCAGGCTAGACACCAGATCTGTCTTTAAAGCCAAGCAACTAGCCTTTAAAGGGCAGTGCGCGCAATTGGCCTTAGATCGCGTACAAATGGTGGCACCTAGGTCCATCATGGCTTGATTATATTCACCGCTGCGGTGTTGTGGACTCAGGGCTTCACTCAGCTGCCATAATTGCTTTAAGGTGGCTCCGTTTCCTGGCCAGCCTTGTATTGCAAAATAGCGGCACAGCACCCGCTTCACATTCCCGTCTAAAATGGCTGCCGCCTGCCCCAAGGCTAAACTTGCAATAGCCCCCGCTGTAGAGCGCCCAATACCGGGTAACGCTTCTAAAGCTTCGATACTAGTAGGGAATACTCCTTGGTAGTCACTAACAATTAAACCGGCTGTTTTATGTAAATTTCGTGCACGTGCGTAATAACCAAGCCCGGACCAGTTATGCAGCACTTCATCTAAATCAGCCTTGGCTAAGTCCTCAAGACTTGGAAACTGCTTAATAAATCGCTCAAAGTAAGGAATAGCTGTTAATACTTGCGTTTGCTGCAGCATAACCTCTGACAACCAGACGTGGTAGGGCGTTGGCGTTTGTTGCCAAGGCAGATTTTTTCTACCGTGTTGATCAAACCAAGCTAACACTAGCGTCTGAAATTGATCAGACGCTAGTGTATTTTCGCTTAAAACAGGCCTTTTAATAACTCACCTGCTTGACCCTTTAGCTTATCGCCTAGTTTATCGCTTATTTTCTCTTCCAGTTTTTCTTTAAGCTGCTGTTTTTTCTGATCTATTTTTTCTTTTTGAGTCGCCAATAAAATGGTTTTTACATCCAATTTGATGCTAGGGTTTGCAAACGCTCCATTCACGTTAACTGGTATTACTAGGTTTTTAAGGTCTTTTTTATCCGCCTGCTCTGCTTCACTTAGGGCCTTGGTTCTTTGTAAGCTCAAACGATAATCTAATTGCTCGTTCACTAAATTTACTTGCCCTGCTCCTTTAACCTGCATCAGTGGAGAGGTTATTAGTAGGTCATTATTTTTGGCCAGTCCGTTATTGATCGTTGCACTGCCTGACATATCAGAAAAGGGCGTGTTTCCGCCACTATCAATAGTGGTTGCGGCAATGTCCCCGCTTAACACTGCCTTCGCTTGCTGCATAAGTGCAGCAACATCAACCCCAGTTATCGCACCATCTTTAAAACTAAAGTCAGTACGACCATTAAGTGTCGACTTAAAGTCGTCAATGGTCACCCCGCGTGTCGTTAAATCTGCACTTATATTGGCCACACCTGATAATTTAGACTCGCCCATTAGGTCCATCAATAAAGGTTCAATATTTACCCCTGAAATGCGTTCATTAATGCTAATTAATGGGGTGTTTTTCCGTGCATCCACCACTGTTTCACCTTGGTAACTACCACTGTAAAAGGCCTTTACGCCTTGTTTCGTTTTCAAAACCCCATTTTTTGCCTGCACCTGAACACTGGTTTGTTCTGCTTTTAGCCCACTAACAATCAGTGAGCCCACCTTAAACACACCATCAATATCTAAGCTTCGAATAGTGTCTACTGGTATTAATGCAGTAGTCGCTGGTATTGGAACTGCGCCTGTTGCTTTTCCTGCAGAAGCATCTGTCTCGGTTTGTTTTGGCATGTAGCGATCCAGGTTAATCGCATCAACCGCTAAATCAAATTGAATAGCAAGTTTGGAGAAATCTCTCAACTGAGCCTGCCCAATTAAAGTAGAGTCATCAAACCTTATCGTTAAGGGATTTAATATGAGCTGCCCTGAACCCGCTAAGTCTGCGACTAGATTGCTAGCCAGATCAACCTGTATTGCGCCATTAGGTACAGGCTCTCCAGCGGCATCAACCACTAACCTCAACTGCTGAACCTCAACGTTATCTAAAGCAGCATTAATCAGCACATCGCCTTGCAGTTTAAGTCGCACTGTCGCTTTAGGTTTACTGCTGTTCACTGTAAAAGCCAAATCTAGCCCCATCGGCTGACCTAAAGAAAGCGCCTCGGTGGTTAAATCTAAGTCCATTAGCTGATAGCGCTCTTTTTTGCTCGCATCATCCCAACTTATACTGGCATCTATTATTTGCAAGCCACCCACTGCAATTGCACTAATAGCATTGGCTGGTGCACCACTTCCCTTCTCACTCGATACCGCTTCAGTTTTACTGTCTGGTGCTGTTAGCATATCTGCCCAGTTACTAACACCTACTTTATTTTTTGCGAGGTTTAATTGCAGGCCTTTTAACACAACCGTACTGACCTCTAACTGCTGGCTTAGTAACGGTAACAGTTTAACCTTAACCTTTGCTTGCTCAATTTGAGCAAAATATTCACTCTTAAACCCACTCGCATTACTCAAGCTAACCTGCTCAATACCTACGCCAATCCAAGGAAAAACCGATAAGCTCAATTGACCATTTATAGAGAGCTCCCGCCCTGTTTTTTCTTTAACAACCGCCTGTATTTCGTCACGGTAATCATTTGGGTCAATAACCATAGGTGCAATAATCACCACCGCTAACAATAACAATACAAAACCAGCAACCACTTTTAGTAATTTACCCATCGTCTTTCTCCTAAAATTTGATTTTTTCAAACACCTATCAACGAAACAACTTCTTTAAGCTGCTAATAAACCCTGCATTTCATCCAACTCCTGCTTCGAATCAACCAGTACTTGCAACGTATTATCAGGCCCCAGTTCACCTAAACTAAGTTTATGGAATGCCGGTATTTTAAATAACGGAGGACAGTCCTTAAAGTCAGGCGTTCCTATTGCGGCGTGGGCTCTAGCAATTAACATCAACTCAGCTAAGCCTGGCTGCTCATTATCCAGTTGCCAGTTTTTCCTATTCACAACCAGGTCTACTTTATCATCGAACCCCCATGCTTTCATAATCACCGCACCAACCTTTGGCGCAAGATAATCCACACAGTTTTTTCTCAATTTATCATTGTCTAAAATAGCAGGATACTTCTCCAGAGCCCCCAAAATAGCTGGCACACCTATATCTTGAAATAATCCTCCCAACATCGCATCACTGGGGGTAACATTCGGTACTTTATCTGCCAAAAAGTACGCCATGACCGCCATTTTTGTCGAAAACTGGTAGGCTTCTTTTATATATTTCTTTATCGCTGGGTTAGGCGATTGGTAAACTGTTCGTGACAAAAAGGCCAGAGATAAGTGATAGGTTTCACGCTTACCGATCACGGCTACGGCTCGCTCAACATTCTTCGGTGGCATCCGTGTCAAGAATCGCAAACTACGTGAGGTTTTAAGAATAAAGCCCGCCAGCCCCATATCATTTTCAATGATTTTGGCAAACATTTTTGCATTGCCCTTTGGGTGATTAAGCGCGGATAAAATCTTCAAACCCACATCAGGCATTGCTGGCAATAACGCCTTATTGTTTTTAATGCTTAAATAAACCTCTTCATAAACTTTATTCATAAGTCCCTTTATAACACCAACTGTTAATCGGCTGCCCAGCGTAAAGCTTTCAAAGCAAGCTAACGTAGCCTAAAGCAATCATAATACAGTTTTTCTATTGTTTTTTTGACAAAACAGCAGGTAATATCCATCTATTATAGGTATGATTCTCAACCTTTATTAATTTTAGTCGGTATCGGTGATACGGTACAAAAAACAATAGGCCTCAATCATGGACGCAATTCAAACAGACGACACTCGAATCCTCAGTACTCAGGAGATTATTTCACCTGAACAGCTGCACAAAGAACTGCCTATTAGTACTGCTGCGGCAGCAACAACGGCGACGGCAAGAGAGGCGATACATAAGGTATTGCATGGTGAGGATGATCGCTTGCTGGTTGTGATTGGTCCCTGTTCAATTCACGATACTGATGCCGCGTTAGATTACGCCGCACGATTAAAGCCGTATATTGAAAGCCTATCCGATGACCTTATCATCGTGATGCGCGTTTATTTTGAGAAACCACGTACAACTGTTGGTTGGAAAGGCTTAATTAATGACCCAGACCTTGATGAAAGTTTTGACATTAACAAGGGCGTTCACCTTGCCCGCGACCTGCTATTAAACTTGAATAATCAAGGTATACCGGCAGCTACTGAATACTTAGACCTAATTACCCCTCAATATGTGTCTGACTTAATCGCTTGGGGCGCAATTGGCGCAAGAACCACCGAAAGCCAAACACACCGTGAATTATCATCTGGCTTATCTTGCCCAGTCGGTTTTAAAAATGGCACCGATGGCACCGTTAAAGTAGCCATCGACGCGATTGGTGCAGCCTGTCGCCCCCATCACTTTTTATCGGTTACAAAGAAGGGGCACTCTGCCATTTTCAAAACAGCTGGTAATGAAGACTGTCACTTGATTTTGCGCGGTGGTAAGCAACCTAACTACGACGCTGACAGTGTTAATTCTGCTGCTACTGCACTTGGTAAAGCCAGTGTTAATTTACACATGATGATTGATTTAAGCCACGCTAATAGCAGCAAACAACACGAGCGTCAAATGATTGTAGGAAGAGATGTCGCTGAACAAATGTCTGCTGGTGACAAGCGTATTAGTGGCGTTATGATTGAAAGCAACCTAATTGCTGGCCGTCAAGACCAAGTAGCCGGCCAAGAGCTTGTGTATGGGCAAAGCATTACCGATGCCTGTATCGACTGGGATAGCAGCACTCAATTACTAGAAGAATTAGCGGCTGCGGTTCGTGCACGTCGAGAAGGCGGTATTGATGCCGCCAATGAATAGTGACACCTATGCTGATTCGCGTTAATGGTAATGACTTGCCTTGCCCGTCAGGCAGCAACTTAGACGATTTACTTAAACAAATGAATTTATGGGGTAAGCGTGTTGCCATTGAGCTTAACGAAGAAATAAAACCCGCTGATCAATTTAAATCTATACAACTTAAAGAAGGTGACATTGTGGAAGTAGTTCAAGCAATTGGTGGTGGACAGCCCGATGATTTAATCATTGCCGGCAAACGGTACTCATCTAGACTATTAGTCGGCACCGGAAAGTATAAAAATATGGCTCAAGCCCAAGCTGCCATTGAGATGAGCGGAGCAGAAATTGTTACCGTTGCCATTCGTCGTACCAATATTGGGCAGAACCCTGATGAGCCAAACTTACTCGATGTTATTTCACCCGATAAGTACACCATTTTACCCAACACTGCTGGCTGTTTTACCGCAAAAGATGCGCTAAGAACCTGCCGTCTGGCACGTGAGCTACTGGGCGGCCATAAGCTCGTTAAACTTGAAGTATTAGGTGACAAGAAAACTCTTTTCCCCGATATAACCGCCACCTTAGAATCCGCTGAAATTCTGGTTAAAGAAGGCTTCGATGTCATGGTTTACACTAATGATGACCCCATTATCGCTAAGCGTCTCGAAGAAATGGGCTGCGTCGCTGTCATGCCACTGGCTGCACCTATTGGTTCAGGCTTAGGTATTCGTAACCCATACAATATTCTTACTATTATTGAAAATGCCAATGTTCCTATTATAGTTGATGCGGGTGTTGGCACCGCATCAGATGCCGCCATTGGTATGGAGCTAGGCTGTGATGGTATTTTAATGAATACCGCCATTGCTCATGCAAATGACCCTGTTCTTATGGCCTCTGCAATGAAAAAAGCGGTGCAGGCTGGTCGTGAAGCATCGTTAGCAGGGCGTATGCCCCGTCGCCGCTACGCCTCTGCCTCATCACCCTTAGATGGTTTAATCTAACTCTTTATTCAATATCTATATGAGCAATGAGCAAGAACCAGCATTTTTACGTCGTATTCGCAGTTTTGTTAAACGCGAAGGCCGCTTAACACCCGGTCAACAAACGGCCCTCGATAAAGGCTGGCCTAAATTTGGTTTAGACCCCAAGCAGCTAATTAACCCTCATCTATTATTTGCTAATGAGCAGCCCACCACCTTAGAAATTGGCTTTGGTAATGGCGACAGCCTCGCCACCATGGCTTTGGCTGCGCCCGACCAAAACTTTATTGGTATTGAAGTGCATAAACCGGGTGTCGGGCACCTATTACGCTTAGTCTTAGAAAAAGAGCTAAGCAATGTTCGTGTATTTGATACTGATGCCATTGACGTTTTGCAGCAAGCTATTCCAGACCATAGTCTTGATTGTGTGCAGCTATTCTTCCCCGATCCATGGCATAAAAAAAGACATCACAAACGTCGTATTGTGCAAACTGAATTTTTAAATTTAATTCACCGTAAGCTTAAGCCTGGCGGCTACTTTCACGCAGCAACAGACTGGGAAAACTATGCCGAGCATATTCTTGACACACTGAACGCACACCCTCTTTTTACTAACCTTAGTGCGTCTAGCTACGCAGAACGCCCTTCATCTAGGCCGTTAACTAAATTTGAAAATAGGGGCTTGCGCCTGGGTCATGGTGTCTGGGATATCACCTTTGAAGCCAACGCCTAAGCAGCTGCTTTGTAACCTAGTTTGTTTTTGCTAAGACTGGCTCCGGCAACCCAATCGTCTCCATCAATACACGCAACTTAACCAAGTCCACCTCGATCGTTTCTTTTCGCTTCTTGTTGCCAGCAATCTTTTCCTCCAAAATATTCTGACCAGCGGAAACACCTCTTAAGCTATCCAGCTTACTTTCCATTAATGTTTTTTGTTCATGCACCTCCCTAATCAAAGAAGAAAGGCCCGTTATTTTCCAACGCTCAATATCCAAGGCTGCTTGTTTAAAAACGCCCATAGCTCGAACCCCTACTTTTTCCATAAAGACCTTGGCCAGGGCCTCTTGCCCAGTTAAGGCAGCCGCTGAGCTTTTACTGAATTCAATTCCTTCTGCCAAGAGATCATCTAACTGCTTCTGGTAGGCCTCAGCATTAAACCTCTTAGGCTGCTCTACATCCAGGCCATGTTCATCTTTAAATTTCCAATAAATGGAGTTAAGTAGCTGAATACTGGTCTGCGTGGTACTCAATGTTTCATTTAATAGCTCATCAAGGTCTGAAAAGACCTGCTGCATCCCTTGCCGTATTCCAATACTGGTCCAGCTATCTAGTATCTTTTTGCAGCCTTCGTCCACAACCCTTTCGATACGCTCAGGGTTTACAACATCGAGTAAATCGGCAACTTGTAAGTTAAAGAGGTGCCGGCTCGTTTTAAGGTGCGTTAAGTTTTTATTATAAATAGTTTGCTCTTTGCGCGTAGTCACCAGTAACTCCGTTGCCGCCTCCGAGCTTTTATTATTAAGGCTTTCTAAGTCGGCTAGGTGCTGGTGGATATTACTTAACCGTAACTCTAAGGCATGCCCAACTCGTTCCATGTTTTCGACAAGGTCATCCGTTAACCTGCGTTGAAGAATATCTTTTTGCGAACTTAAAACTTGTGTTGAGAGAAAGGTCTCTAGTGACTCTAAACGGCTATCCGCTAACGCTTTATCATTATTTTTTATTTTAGCAATTAATGCTTGCTTGGCTGACAGTGGAAAAATAACTCGTTCATCTAACTCTAATAAACGAGCCGTTTCTAAAGCCTGCTGGTGAATGGACTCCTCCCACTCAGCATCACTCATTAGCTCGTCATTAAGCGTATCAATTTTATTAAGCACTACCGCCACGCTACTTGGGTGCTTGGTACGGTAAGCATTTATATGTTGCTCCCACATATCCATATCACTTTTAGTCACGCCCGTGTCTGCAGCCAAAACAAAAATCATTGCCTGAGCATTCGGTAGCATACTTAATGTTAACTCGGGCTCACTGCCTAATGCATTCAAACCGGGAGTATCAAGTATCGTTAAACCTTTTGCTAACAAGGGATGTGGAAAGCTAATAATAGCATGTCGCCAATACGGAACCATCAACTCTTCAGCCGCATCCTTATCGGTTAATAAACCAAGCTCTTTAGCCTCTGCCGCTGAAACAGTTTTAGTGCGTAGTAACTCCAAAAAAGCTTCTTGCATCTGCTCAGGCGAATCACTATCTAGCCCTATATGCGTCCACTTCTTTGAGTCTTTTTTACTGTCCTCTATCGATTCGCCTGTGCGTCTGGTTTCTATGTCCAATAGGCGTAAGTAAGGCGCTTGCTTGTCATCATAAAAAAGTTCTGTGGGGCACATCGTCGTGCGTCCAGGGCTTGATGGCAACAAACGTATTCCCGCCGTGGAAAAAAATAGCGCGTTGATAAGTTCGGTTTTACCTCGAGAAAATTCAGCGGCAAACGCAATAGTTAAACTATCCTTTTCTAATAGCCTTAGGCTTTTAATAAGCAACATATCTGTTTCGCTGTCGCTAAGAGCAGTAACATCCAACCATTCCTGGTAGTCATTAATCGCGTTAGCCATTAACGCCTTCCATTGGCTGTAGCTGTCCATTTGCTCATTCAAATTCATTCTATTAGCCATCCGCACTTAATCTTCAAGTAACCACCCCATAAGGTTGTTCACTGAGTATAGATGATTATTTAGAAAAAATTTCTGGGAACTGTGATGGCATATACACTATGACATGCTTATACCGGCTGTGCTCCCCCGATAAGATATCAACCGCAGACTTTTTAACCTTAAAAAGTGTTGCTAAAAACTGAACCAATTGTTTGTTTGCCTCACCCCCCACCGGGGGTGATGTTAGAGACACTTTAACCGCCTGATTGTGCACGCCTATTAAGCCATTTCTACTGGCCCCAGGTTGCAAGAAAATGTTTAACCTTAAATTAGCGCCATCCCATGCATAATACTTTTTTAACAAGCCACTTAAAGAAGCGCTAATAACGGAGGAATTAATAACATTTTTAACACCTGTAACGCTAAAAGTGCAGCAATAGGGCTTAAATCTAAACCGCCAATAGGTGGGATAAGCCGTTGAAATGGCTTTAATACCGGTTCGGTAATTTTATAAAGCAAATTAACCATTGGGTTGTACACATTAGGGTTAATCCAACTTAATATGACTGTTATAAAAATACTGTAAATAAAGACATTAATAACCGTGCTCAGCAGCTCTGCAAGACTCCAAACAAAAATGCTTCCCACATTAAGGCCGCCTTGCCCTAGACTGATAACCACACCCAATAACATCTGTAACAGAAGCATCAATGCAACCGCCGATAAGTTTATTCCACGAATGGTCGGAAAAACTGGCTTTAATAAACGTAACGGTACTTGGGTCACTTTTATAATAAGCGAAGATAATGGGTTACTTGAATCTGCCGATGTGTACTGTAGTAACACCCTTAGAATCAATATAAAAATATAGGCCCCAACAACGGTACTGATTAAAAAGATGATTGGGTTAGACAAGTAATTAGCGGGCATTAGCTTTTACCCAGTTCGTCAGATAACTCTACAGACCGTTGCTTCGCTGCCAAAACAGCTTGATGAAAAATATCTTTTAGCCCCTTCTCTTCCAGAATACCAATAGCCCGCTCAGTCGTTCCACCAGGTGACGTTACCCGCTGCCGTAAAACACCTGCCGACTCACTCGACTCCAATGCCATTTTAGCCGAACCCAGTGCGGTTTCCTGCGTAAGCAATTGGGCAACTTTTGGGTCTAAGCCAGCTGCTATCGCCGCTTCTTCTAACGCTTCCATCACCATAAAGAAATAAGCAGGGCCACTCCCTGATAAAGCCGTCACAGCGTCTAGATCATTTTCACTAGACACCCAAACCGTTACACCCACTGCCCGTAACAGTGATTCAACCTGATCTTTTTGATTATCATCAACCTGAACGTTAGCATACAGACCCGTTGCACCCGTTTTAACCAGTGCAGGCGTATTTGGCATGCACCTAACCACCGCCAAGCCCTCACCTAACCAGTGCTCAAGAGCATCCACACGAATACCAGCCGCAATAGACACCACTACCGGTTTCTTTTTTTGCACCGACGCTCTAATACTAATCGCTACCGATTCCATCACTTGCGGCTTAACCGCCAATACAAGAACATCCGCCAACGCCGCAACACTAGCGCTATCTTCCAGTACTGTCACGCCAAACGTATCACTCAAGTATGTTCGTTTTTCAGCATCCAAGTCCGACACCGTAATTTTTTCAGCAGGGTAACCATTACTAACCAAGCCACCAATAAGGCTGCTAGCCATATTTCCACCACCTATAAAACCTATTTGTTGCTGTGTCACTTTTAAATCCTCAAAATTTGATTAAATACACGCCATTAAACCGTACTTTTCAGCCGAGCACCAAAAATAGCCGTGCCAATCCTTACCATTGTAGCGCCTTCGTTAATGGCAGCAGCCATATCACTACTCATACCCATTGATAAGGTGTCTAACTTAAGCCCAAACTCGTTATTGAGCGATTGCTTTACATCTGCCAACTGCTTAAACGTATTTGCTTGATCATTTGCACATTTACCCGCTTTTGGAATAGCCATTAAACCTCTCAAGCTAATATTTTTTAACCCCAAAACAGGCTCAATAACCGCGGCTAAATCTTCAATATAAAAACCCGACTTTGACGCCTCTTTATCAATATTAACCTGTAAGCAAATATTTAACTTAGGCAAACCAGCAGGTCGCTGTTGATTAAGCCGCTGAGCTATTTTCAACCGGTCAACACTGTGCACCCAGCTAAAATAGCCTGCAATATCCCGTGTTTTGTTTGATTGAATAGGGCCTATGAAGTGCCATGAGATATCATAATGAGCCAATTGCCGCTGCTTTTGCAACGCCTCTTGTAAATAGTTTTCCCCGAAGTCACGCTGCCCAGCTCTGTACAGTTCAGCAACGTCCTCCGCTGGCCTTGTTTTACTAACTGCCAATAGTTTAACAGGCCATGCCTTTTCCAGAGCCTTTACTTTTTGTTGCTGAATTGTATAACGTTGTAATAAAGAAGCCATTGATTAACCATTCATGTCTATACTTAAAGTTACTAGCGGGTGAATTTACATGCCTTCCCGTTAATGTTAATGTCTTAACTAGGCACATTGCTTTAAACGCATTATACAAATAACACAGCCAATAAGGTCAAGCGGGTTTAAAATATGGATATCTCAGATTTATTAGCTTTTAGTACAAAAAACAATGCCTCCGATTTACACCTTTCGGCTGGCTTGCCTCCCATGATTCGTGTTGATGGTGATATACGTCGAATTAATATGCCAGAACTTGAGCATAAAGAAGTTCACGCCATGATTTACGACATCATGAACGATAAACAACGCCGAGATTACGAAGAGTTCCTTGAAGTTGATTTTTCGTTTGAACTCCCCGGCACCGCACGTTTCCGTGTTAACGCATTTAACCAAGACCGTGGAGCAGCAGCCGTTTTTAGAACCATTCCCGTCGATATTCTTACCTTAGAAGACTTAGGCTGCCCCCAATCATTTAAAGAAATCATCAATGTCCCTCGCGGCATTGTTCTAGTCACTGGCCCAACCGGCTCAGGCAAGTCCACAACATTAGCCGCGCTAATGGATTATAAAAATGATAACGTCTATGAGCACATTCTCACCATTGAAGACCCAATAGAGTTTGTTCATAAAAGTAAAAAATGTCTGATCAATCAACGTGAGATTCATAAGCACACGCACGGGTTTACCGAAGCCCTGCGCGTTGCCTTGCGAGAAGACCCCGATATTATTCTTGTGGGTGAAATGCGAGACCTTGAAACCATTCGTCTAGCACTAACCGCAGCTGAAACTGGGCACCTGGTCTTCGGCACCTTACACACCAGTTCTGCGGCTAAAACCATTGACCGTATTATTGACGTATTCCCAGAAGGTGAAAAAGGCATGGTTCGTTCGATGTTATCCGAGTCGTTACGCGCAGTAATTGCCCAAACACTTATGAAAAAAATTGGTGGTGGGCGAATCGCTGCATGGGAAATCATGACCGGCACGGCGGCTATCCGAAACCTTATTCGTGAAGATAAAATCGCACAAATGTATTCCACTATTCAAACCAGCCGTAAAGATGGCATGCAAACACTCGACCAACATTTAACCGAGCTCGTACAGGCGGGGCTAGTCACCCGGCAAGATGCCAAAATGAAAGCTGCTGACAAAAAAGCATTTAGCTAAATAAAAGGATTAAACATGGACTTTGATGCATTGTTACAACTGGTCGTTCACAAAAAAGCGTCCGACTTATTTATTACATCTGGGTGGGCACCCACCATTAAAGTTAACGGTACGCTGCAGCAAGTCTCAAAGAGCCGTCTCAGCTCTAGCCAAGCAATGGAGACCGTTAAAAGCATTATGACCGATGAGCAGCGCAAAGAATTTGAAGACACCAAAGAGTGTCAATTTGCCATTCAGCGTCCAGACATAGGCCGTTTCAGGGTTAGCGCATTCGTACAAAAAGATGATGCAGGCATGGTATTGCGGCGGATTGAAACCATCATTCCGACCATTGAAGAGCTTAACCTTCCCCCGATTCTCACCGAGCTATCCATGACCAAACGGGGGCTCATTATATTTGTAGGTGCAACCGGCACCGGTAAATCCACGTCGCTTGCAGCCATGGTTGGCCATCGTAATAGACACAGTAGTGGCCACATTATTACCATTGAAGACCCCGTAGAATTTGTACACGATCACGCTGGCTGCGTGATTACCCAGCGCGAAGTTGGTATTGATACCGAATCCTATGAAGTCGCCCTAAAAAACACTCTACGCCAAGCACCAGACGTTATCCTAATTGGTGAAATTCGTAGCCGCGAAACCATGGATCATGCCATGACATTTGCAGAAACAGGCCACCTTTGCCTATCCACCCTTCACGCTAATAACGCCAACCAAGCACTTGACCGTATTATTCACTTCTTCCCAGAAGACGCGCATAAGCAACTCTTTATGGATTTATCACTCAACCTAAAAGCAATGATCGCGCAGCAGCTGGTACCAACCATAGATGGTAAAGGCCGTAAAGCAGTGATTGAAATCATGCTCAACACCCCGCTCGCCTCCGACTTTATTAGGAAAGGCGATATTCATAAGCTAAAAGAACTCATGAAGAACTCAACCGAGCAAGGCATGCAAACCTTCGACCAAGCCCTATACAACTTCTACGCTAATGGCGACATCAGCCTCGAAAATGCAATTAACTACGCCGACTCAAGCAACGAGGTGCGCCTAATGATAAAACTTGGCGATGCCGAGAAGAAATCAACCTTCAAAGGCGATGACGACGATAACGATGACGGCATGGTACTTGTTGATAATTATGATGGCTAGGGTTTCATCGGCGCAGGAAGCTAAAAACAGCAGCCTGCAAGAGACAGTTGGGCTGACGAAGGAGGCCCGGCAATGCTATCTTAACCACCCAATAATACGGGGCTTAAACAGAGCAGCTAGCCAAGACAACAAGTGTTCAAGTTATATAGACGCTTGAACACACTTAATAACACCATAATCGTATTCTTCCTCTAGCGCCTCATAAACGGGCTTAATGCGGCCTTTTGATTCATCTTCCAATGACTCGATGGTTAATACAATTTCTTGGTATT
>ERZ1027208.16-NODE-16-length-151127-cov-17.028218_pt1 | contig 151127 bp, 140 predicted proteins | sample MGYA00520867_ERZ1027208 | MGnify/ENA primary metagenome ERZ1027208 (study PRJEB33311, sample SAMEA4378413) | marine metagenome | biome: Marine biome; feature: Fjord; material: Water | collected 2014-07-20T08:00:00Z/2014-07-... | depth 75 m ... | reverse complement strand
ATGGGTTTCAACCAGAAGCCAGCCAGCTTTTCTTTTTTGCCGCGGCGCTTTTATTATCCCTTACCTTTATTCTTAATGGCCGAGCGGCAGCAAGAATGTCGGCATCGGCTCTTACGGCTATTTCATTATCGTTTGTGGGCATCATGGCCATTATCATTTCGGCCTTTGTTGAAACTTGGCCACAGCAAACCACAAGTTCAATGATTCAGTGGCTACTGCTAAGCGCCATCATTGGCACATCAGCCCGCTTTTTACTGCAAACCTACGCACAAGGATTAACCACACCCAGCCATGCTGCTGTAATTATGATTTTAGAACCCATTTGGACAGCCCTGATCGCAGCAGCATGGTTTGATGAAAGAATGTCGGAATTACAAGTACTGGGCTGCAGTTTGATTTTTGCCGCACTGATTATTAACCGCTGGTCTAATGTGCGGGCCTGGTTGCGGTCAAGATAGAGCGTTAGATTATCGCGCAGAAACTGTGCTCGTACGAGCTCACTTTGTGAGCGACATTAAGACCCAACTAAATAAAATTATCGCGCAGAAATCACATACGCTCGAGGGTGCCCCGCCCCGATAATTTGAGATCACCTACAGACTTTACTGCAGAATCTGCATTAACAAATCAAAGTAAAAACCGAAAAAAATCGCGCAGAAACTGCCCTCCTACGGGGTTACTTTTCAAGTGACTACCTTTATTTATTACGCACTAAGCATCACTCGTAAGAGGTCACTTTGTGAGCGAAAATAAAAAGCAAACACCTAAACGATCACGCAGGGGCTGCGCTCGTACGAGGGTGCCCTACGCCCGATATTTTGGGGTATCCCACATACTTTACTATTGAATCGGCTTTAACGAATCACAATGAAAAACCGTAAACTGATCGCGCAGAAACTGCCCTCCTACGTAACCAACCAACGCCAAGCACTTTCTAACAGACGAAAAAAAACCAGATATTTTTCAGTACCTGGCTTTCTTAGTATAAATGCATATTTGGAGAGAAGAGATTCCATCAGACGAAAAAAAGCCAGATCATTTCTGATCTGGCTTTCTTAGTATTAAATGGCGGAGGAGAAGAGATTCGAACTCTTGGACGGGATTAACCGTCGCTGGTTTTCAAGACCAGTGCATTCGACCACTCTGCCACCCCTCCGCTGTGAGCGATGCGTATAATACGGATTTATAGTTACGAGTCAATAAAAACGAAATCAAGGCACCACACAGTCCTCAATTAACACCATTCTGCTCGAGCTTGCTTGCAAGCGATAAAGCACATCCAAACCTGAAACTGTTTCGCGTACGAGCACACTCACACAAAATATCTTCCTCACATGAGTACATGACTGGAGAGAAGAGATTCCGCCAAGCGAAAAAAACAGATCATTTCCAATCTGGCTTTCCTTGGCATTAAATGCAGCTCGGAGAGAAGAGATTACAACAGACGAAAAACAGACACTTTTCAGCATCTGGCCTTCTTAGCATTAAATGCATGCCAGGAGAGAAGAGATTCCAACAGACGAAAAAAAACCAGATCATTTCTGATCTGGCTTTCTTAGTATAAATGGCGGAGGAGAAGAGATTCGAACTCTTGGACGGGATTAACCGTCGCTGGTTTTCAAGACCAGTGCATTCGACCACTCTGCCACCCCTCCGCTGTGAGCGATGCGTATATTACGGATTTACAGCCCCTAGTCAATACTATTTTAAAAATAATCATAAAATTGAACAACTTAGGGCTGAAATTGGTATATCCATAGGGCTTTTAGGGTTGAAATTCGCATACATAACCCTATTATCTGGCTAACACTTAAATTAAAACTACTTTGCTATATTTAGGAGCAACGCATCCATGGAACAACAAACCCTTAGTCAATCACAAGGTATGTCATCCGAGACCCAAAAAGTACTACGCAATACTTACATGCTTTTAGCTATGACATTAGCTTTCAGCGCTGTATGTGCTGGTATTTCAATGTCTACAGGCATTGGATTTATGGCGTCAATTGGCATGTCTGTTGCTGCAATCGTACTTGTTTGGTTTGTATTACCAAAGGTTGCCAACTCAGCAATGGGCCTACCAGTTACATTTTTATTCACTGGCTTAATGGGTGCGTCTATTGGCCCAATGCTTAACCACTACCTAGCCATACCAGGCGGCACAGAGATCGTCATGCAAGCTCTTGCTGGTACTGCCATCGTATTCTTTACGTTATCTGCCTACGTAACAACAACCAAGAAAGACTTCACGTTCATGCGCGGATTCCTAATGGTTGGCCTTATACTAGGCGTTGTCGCTTCCCTTGGAATGATGGTAGCTTCTATGTTCGGCATTGATGTTAGAGCCTTTTCGCTAGCCACTTCTGGCCTGTTCGTACTACTAATGTCCGGCTTTATTTTATATGACACAAGCAGCATCATCCGCGGTGAGCAAACAAACTACATAATGGCTACTGTAGGCCTATACCTGAATATTCACATGCTTTTTGTTCACCTACTAAATATATTAGGCGCTACAAACGACGACTAATTAGCTCATAAGCTAACGCTTTAAGCCAAATCAGTAAAAAGGGTTTCTTTAACAAGAAACCCTTTTTTTTTATTGCTACAATTGCAGCATGAATGTATCTCTACTTGTAATGTCTGAACCCTACTCTAGCCAAAGCAGCTTAAGCGCCCTTAAATACGCCAAAGCGGCACTTTCGGCTGGCCATGGTATTAAGCGTGTGTTCTTTTACCATAACGGTGCTCACACAGGGTCTGCTCTGCAAACACCGCAGCAAGATGAAACCAATATTCAACAAGAATGGGCCGATCTATCAAACACCCATAATTTAGACTTGGTTATTTGCATTGCAGCCGCACTTAAGCGCGGCAACCTAACAGCAGATGAAGCAAACCGTTACGACCGCGAACAGCACAATATACACGCGCCATTTGAACTCTCTGGACTTGGGCAACTGCTAGATGCTCAATTAAACAGCGATCAATTAATCACGTTTGCTTAGGGCGCATTTATCATGACAAAAAACATTCTAATTATTCAGCGAACCGCGCCCTACGGCAGCAGCCTTGCAAGAGAAGGCATTGATTACGTACTGACCAGTGCCGCATACGATCAGAACATCAGTTTATTGTTTTTAGGTGACGGGGTTTTCCAGCTTTTAGCAAACCAAAACAGCAAAGACATTCAACTAAAAAACCAATTAAGCGCATTAGAAGTACTGCCGTTATACGACGTTGAAAATTTATACGTCACCGAAGAAGATTTAACAGAAAGAAACCTTCAAGCAGAGAACCTTGGGCTAAAAGTAAATGTCATTTCACGAGCGTCTGTTCATCCGCTTTTATCCAAGCAAGATCATGTGGTGGGTTTTTAATGTTACACCTTATTCAAAAAAGCCCCTTCCAAAGCAACTGTCTTTCTGAGTGCCTGAACATTGCAGGCAACGACGATCAGTTTTTATTGATGCAAGACGGTGTTTACGCCATTCAACAATCTGAATTCATCAATTCAGGCCGCTCTATTTTTGCATTAAAAGACGACCTAAGTGCTCGCGGCATAAGCATTTCAGACGAACAAAAAAACAATGTGATCGCGATAGATTACGATCAATTTGTTGAGCTAACTCTAGAAACAGATAAAACCATTAGCTGGTTTTAACTCTTAGCATTTAAATGAGCACAAGATAAATATGGACAATGAATTAACATTTGATAAAGAGGGTTTTTTAACCACTCTAGATCTATGGAATGAAGACGTTGCCCATAAAATTGCCAAGCAAGAAGGCCTTACGTTAAGCCAAGAACACTTTGATGTAATTTATTTGCTTAGAGATTTTTACAAAAAGCACGAAGTGGCACCCGCTAATCGCCCTTTAGTAAAATTGGTTAAAACACAAATCAGTGAAGATAAAGGCAATAGTATTTATTTAATGACACTATTCCCTGAAAGCCCCGCAAAGATTGGGGCAAAGATAGCTGGACTGCCTAAACCACCGAACTGCCTTTAGTGCATTCTCATTTACCGTTTTAAAATATAAAGAATCAAATATGAGCATTGAACACCCGTTTGCACAGTACGTCCGAATTCTTGGTAAAGGCAGAAGAGGTTCTCGGTCTTTAACCTACGAAGAAGCCTTGGCCGCCATGGGCCACATCCTAAAAGGTGAAACCGAAGACGTTCAGCTGGGCGCATTCATGATGTTGTTGCGCGTAAAAGAAGAAAACGCAGATGAACTGGCCGGCTTTACGCAAGCCACCAAAGACCACCTTAAAAACACAGTACCCGCTAATATTTCAGCCCACCTAGATTGGTCTAGCTACGCAGGTAAACGCCGTCAATTACCCTGGTACCTACTTGCTGCCCTAACCCTTGCTGATAACGGTATTAAAGTATTCATGCACGGCGCAGACGGCCACACCGAAGGCCGCATATACAGCAGCCACGTATTAGAATTTTTAGGCATCACACTGGCAAAAAGCTGGGACGATGTAGAATCACAATTAGATGAAAGTCATTTTAGCTTTTTATCCATGGAGCATTTATGCCCCGAGCTTCAGTCGATCATTGATTTAAGAAATATTTTTGGTTTACGCAGCCCTGTCCACAGCTTTTCGCGCTTACTGAATCCGCTGAACTGCCAATATGTGACACAAGGGGTTTTTCATCCGGGGTACGGCCCTAGCCACCAACACGGTGCAAAACTATTAGGCTACGAACGCCTATCCATATTAAAAGGCGAAGGTGGCGAGTGCGAATCAAACCCTGATTCTGTCATGAAGATGCACCACTGCTTTGGCGATGAATTAATTGAAGAAGAATGGCCTTCAATCTTTCCAAGACGCCATGTAAAACCAAAAGAGCTGGTACTAGAAGATTTAAAACGGCACTGGAACGGCACATTAGATAATGAATACGCTGACGGTGCGGTCATAGGCACCCTAGCTTATACAGCGCGTTTAATGGGCAAAGGCGATACATTTGAAGCGTGTATGGCCCAAGCTAGAATTTGGTGGGAAAATCGAGATTTATCAAGATTCAATACGGCTAGGAAGTAAAAACACCCGTACGAGTCGCACCCTGTGCGCGACATCAACAAACCCATACAAACCGAATTGAAACGGTGGTGATAAATCAAATTAGATTATCCACCACCATGGATCACTATTAAAATTAGGATTTTGGTTTCGCGCACAAAGTGCGACTCCTACGGAATAACATAAGGAATCTACCAGCGTACGAGTCGCACCCTGTGCGCGACACCCGCAATCTAGTTTAAATCACATAGAAACGATGGTAAAAAATCTAATTGGATGATTCACCATCGCTGACCGCTATTTAAATTAGGCCTTTGGTTTCGCGCACATAGTGCGACTCCTACAGAACAATACTAGGGTCCTCTTACGTACGAGTCGCACCCTGTGCGCGATACCCGCAATCTAGCTTAATCACATAGAAACGATGGTGAAAAGTCTAATTGAATGATTCACCATCGAAGACCTCTATTTGAATCAGGCCTTTGGTTTCGCGCACAGGGTACGACTCCTACGCTACAAACCCTTAATCAGAAAATGATAGGTCTGCATAAAAACTTAACAAAACACTCTTGGCTCTTGCTCTAGTTCAATATTGTATTTTGCTTTCACCCTGCTTTTAATTTCAGCCGCTGCGGCTTCAACATCTTTTCCTGAACCACCATTATTCACCAAGACCAAGGCTTGTTTTTTATGAACAGAAACAGGGCCAAAGCTATGCCCTTTTAATCCCAACTGATCAATTAACCAACCAGCCGGTAATTTAACGGCGTTTGTTTGTGGGTAATTTGGAATATCGGGGTATTCGCCCTGAATTTTTTCAAACACACTTATTGATACAACTGGGTTTTTGAAAAACGAGCCTGCATTGGGCAGTTTACTTGGCTCAGGTAACTTACTTTTTCTGACACTCACCACCCAATCAGAAAGCAACTGAGGAGACGGAACCCCTAATTCTTGTGCCATCTTGTTTAATGGCGCATAGCTGATTTTTACATTAGGTTTTTTAGATAATTTAAATTCAACAGCCGTAATCAGTGTTTTGCCATTTAGCGCTTGCTTAAAGCAACTTTCGCGATAAGAAAAGTCACACTGATCAGACATCAAAGTAAACGATTCTGCATTTTCTAAATACACACCTGACACACTAACAATTGAGTCCTTTACTTCAACACCGTACGCACCAATGTTCTGAACAGGAGCCGCACCCACTGTGCCCGGAATGTAGGATAAGTTTTCTAAACCGTACCAACCATGTGCCAGCGTATATAAAACAAATGAATGCCATTCAAAACCAGCATCAACCCTCAAAGTAACAAATTCATTGTCTTCTGATATAAGCTCACAATCATTAGCCGCGTACTTTAAAACCAAACCAGATACACAATCGGCCATAACCACATTACTGCCCCCCCCCAAAACTTTAATATCTAAATTTTTGGCTTGAGCCTCATTTATGGCCGCTGTTACATCCTCTATTGATTCTGCTGATACAAAGTATTCAGCCACTGAATCAATGGCCAACGTATTTAAACCGAGCAGCGGGAATTGTGCTTGCAACTTCATGTGTGACTTATGCTCTTTAAAAATTGATGACAACCGTCTTCTAACAAGTCCAGAACGACTTCAAAGCCATCCTCTTCGCCATAATAAGGATCTGGCACCTCTGTTACACCTAGAGTGCCATACTGCTTTAAAAACAATTGTAGACCGGCCTTACAACCTTCTGGCTTGATCTCAAGCAGATTACTGTAGTTTTCTTGATCCATGGCGAAAATAAAGTCAAATTCATTGAAATCCGCCTTTGTCGCCTTACGTGCTTTTAACTGTGACATATCCATACCGCGCAACAACGCAGCGGCTTGACTTCTAGGGTCAGGCGCCTTACCTATATGATACGCAGCCGTACCCGCGCTATCTACCTCGACACCCAATTCAGCCCCATCCTCTACCATACGGGTCAGCACAGCTTCAGCTGTGGGTGATCGACATATATTTCCTAAACAAACAAATAATACTTTCATAACATTCATTACCGCTTAAAACCGTATTCTCGGCAAACCATCACCGCACGGCAAGAAAAAGCTGTGATAAAACCCGCTTTTCACCCATAAATTAGAACTGGCAAACAAAATGCTTACCTACAAGGTACTCAAAGCAATATTTAATACCGCCATGATTAATCGACCTCAGCTAGTCAAACAACAAGCGGCCTTCACCGCAGAGCCTGAGACAAAGGCTCACGCACAAAAAGAAGGAAGCCCTACAAACTTAAACCCCCAAAGCGGTCAAGGTAGCCAGGGGAATGCGAAGTTTATTATGGGCCTAAATAATCGAATCGCTAAACAAGAAAAGCGATTGGATAATATTGAGCATCATTTAAAACAAGCCATACAAGTATCCAACAAACAGCTGAACAATCACATTGGCTATAAAGAGCTGGGGCTTACCCTTGCCTTGTCGCTGCTAATTTTTACCAGCCTAGGTTTCTTTTTCACCAATCAGACAACCACTGACAACAAGCTGCTTAAACAGCTACTGGATGCTAACCCAGTAAAAGCCAATCTAAACTCCAAGAGCAAGGTTCAAATTATAAACAAAGACGATTCATCAATATTTAATCGCTTAACACCTACTACCACAGACAAACCTGTATTTGGCAATATCCAATATAAATGGCCACTTGAAAAACAAAGAAAACTAAAGGGCACCAACTACAGCTCTCATAAACACGGCATTAACATTAATGCAAAATTGGGCGACCCGGTTGTGGCCATAGAGAATGGAACCGTTATTTTTAGTGATGACAACATTGCAGATTACGGCAACCTAGTCTTAATACAGCACCCTAATAATATAATTAGCGTATATGGCAATAACTATTCAAACTACGTTAAGAAAGGACAAAGCATCAGGAAGGGAGAGTTACTTGCTGCGGTTGGAGAAACTAACGGAAACCAGCCTCGCCTGTATTTTGAAATACGCTACAAAGGTAAGGCCCAAGATCCGTTTTTATACTTTAAATAATGCGTTATTTAGCCAGCTTTTCTTCAGTGGTTAACGGACGCGCTTTATCGGCCATCATCACAGGAATTTCGTCATCAATCGCGTATGCAACGCCATCAAATTTACACACTAGTTCATTCTTATCTTTCTGATAGTCAAGATTGCCTTTACACAAAGGACAAACCAATAACGACAATAATTTTTTATCCATCATAGCCCCACTATTATTTGGTAAATTTATGCTCGTTTAATTTTTGAGCAAAACGTTCGTAAAATGTATCTGATAACTTCGCACTGATTTCTAAATACCACATATCATCACGTGCAAATGGACGAATTTTGACAGCGTCTTTTTCTGTCATTAAAATTTGACCTTGAATTTTATCTGTATCTTCGTAGGTATAAGGATGATGATCAGAAAATGGCACGCACTTGCATTTAACACCCATTACTTTAAGCGTATTAAAAAACTTACCTGGATTACCAATTCCTGCAATTGCTGCAGCATCAGAATCTACTTTAAACTGACCCAAAGAAACTCTAACACCCGTTTTTACATTCACCCATGATACTGGCTCAATCAAAAACGTATTATTTGATAATTCTGCACTGCTTTCTAAATTAAAATCCACCGAATCCAATCGATTCAAAGGCTCGCGTAACGGCCCCACTGGAATAAGCTTTTGATTGCCAAGCCCTCTTGCACCGTCAATGACACATATTTCAATATCACGGGGCAATTCATAATGTTGCATGCCATCATCACTGATAACAACATCCACACCCAATGAAACAATATGCTTTAACGCATTTTTTCTTTTAGGGTCAATGACCACTGGAACACCCAGTGAATGTGACAGCATATAAGGTTCGTCACCCACCAATGCGCTGCTATCCACCGCTTGAATTAAATACGGAAAGGTATCTAGTGATCCGCCATACCCTCGACTAATAATTCCAGGGGTATAGCCATTAATTATTAAATACCTAACCAGGCTTTGAACAATAGGGGTTTTACCGGTACCGCCAACTGTAATATTACCCACTACAATGACGGGCACATTGTGTGCTGCAGATCCACTATCGGTCGCGTCATTAGTCGCCTGATTCTTGGCCACTAAGAACGCCTTGCGTTTAGCAACAACCACATAGCGGTAAACCAGCATTAACGGCCATAAAACATATGTCCATTTTGATGCGCCATACCAAGCCGCTAGAAACATTTTTTCTAACACAGAATCAACCCTTTAACCGTCAAACTGCATATCATAAAGGTTTTTATAAGCACCGCCTTTTTCAAGAAGCGCCTTATGACTGCCCCTTTCAATAATTGATCCGTGATCAACTACCATAATGGTATCCACTTTTTCAATGGTACTTAAACGGTGAGCCACAACAATACTGGTTCTATTTTCCATTAAGGCTTCAAGAGCCTGCTGAATAAAGCGCTCTGATTCAGTATCTAGCGCACTGGTCGCTTCATCTAAAATAAGGATTGGCGCGTCTTTTAAAATAGCTCGTGCGATCGCAAGTCTTTGCCTTTGGCCACCAGACAGGTTAACCCCATCATCACCAAGCATCGTTTCCATACCTAGTGGCATTTCTTCAATAAACTCTAATGCATGTGCTGCAATAGCTGCGTCATAAACCTCTTCTTTGGATTTATGGGCCAGATCACCGTACGCAATATTATTGTAAACAGTGTCATTAAACAGGGTGACGTTTTGACTCACCATGGCTATTTGATCCCTTAGACTGGAAAGCTCGTAGCTTTTAAGGTCTAGGCCGTCCAAACGAATATCACCCTTTTCGATATCATAAAAGCGTGTAATTAAACTGATCAGTGTTGATTTTCCACTTCCAGATTTTCCAACAAGGGCAATACTCTCCCCTTCTTTAACATGTATATCTATATTTTTTAAAACTGTTTCAGTTGTATTCGGATATTTAAAATCCAAACCAGAAATATGAAGCTCACCTTTTGCACGATCAACGACCTTCGAGCCATTGTCTTTTTCTGGCTCACTATCGATTACCTCAAAAATACTTTTAGCAGCAACCACACCTTGTTGGATTAACGAGTTAATGGCAGCCAAGGTTCGCATGGGTTTAGCTAATGTACTAGCAGCTGTTATAAACGCCATGAAGTCACCGAAGCTCATTCCCGCAACGATCACGGGATCCAGCGCCACAAACATTAGAGTTGCAATGGCGCAGGCCACAATCATCTGCATAATTGGAACACTAATGGCTTTAACTCGAGCAAACTTGATTGTTTGAATGCGGTTTTCATCACTTACACTATGAAAGCGCGTTTTTTCATACTCTTGACCAGAGAACATTTTAACTTCTTGGTAAGCATTGATTGCCTCACCGGAAACCTGAGTAACCTTACCCATAGAGGCCTGAACATTATTACTGTAACGCTTAAAGTAACCATTGGCTTTTTTAACTATAAAAGCAATGAAGGGAGCCGCCACAAAGAAAATAAGGGTTAACTTCCAGTTCATCCAAAACATATAGCCCAATAAAAATATGACGGTTAAACCTTCCCGTACAACACTGGTAACCGCATTTGTAATTGAACCGTATACTTGTTCAGCATCAAACGTAATTTTAGAGATCAAGTGACCTTTGGCGTACTCTTCAAAAAATTGATTCGGTAAAACTAAGTAATGATTTAAAATTGAAACGCGCAACTGGTGAACAACAGAGCGACCTACTTTTGCTAAAAAATAATCTCCTAAAAAGCTGCCTACACCACGCATTAAGTACACACCCAGTATCATGGCCACCAAGAGTAGCCGAGCTGTATCAGTGGGATTATGGTAGGTCTCTTCTATGACGACCATTAAATGCGCTAATAACGGGGCTGTTAATGCGTAAAGCATGAAACCCAATATAGCGAGAAGGTAGGCAGCTTTCTGAGTCAGTACATACGAAAACAGGCGCTTATAAAGCGCCCAGTCCGATTGATTGTCTATTTTATTCATTTTTTTACTTAGCTTGTTTACTGGTAATACTCAAGCGAGAGAATCCCAATTGACCTGCAGCATCCATAGCTCTTACAACCGATTCATGAGGGGTGGCAGCGTCAGCCGTTATAATAAACGGTAAACTTCTGTCTCCTTCTGAAACTTTTTCTATGGCTTGTTTTAACGTGATTAATTTATTACTTATTAAAGACTTTCCGTTAATACTGTACTGCCCGTCTTTATCAATAATCACCTCTACCATTTGCTTAGGTGCGTCGGTCACTTCACCGTCAGCTTCTGGCAAATTGATTGAAAGGTGGTTTTCTTTTGTAAACGTAGTGCTGACCATAAAAAATATGAGCAGTAAAAATACAATATCGATGAGAGGGGTTAAATTTAAATTTAACTCCTCTTTCTTTTGACGCTTAAAGTTCACAGGTTAGCCCTCAGCCGACTCTGTTACTTCACGATCGCCATGAAGTACATCCACCAACTTAATAGCTTCTTGTTCCATAAAGTTGACAATTTCGTCGATGCGGCGCTCAAATATGCGATAAAAGATAAGTGATGGAATGGCAACAATCATACCTGCTGCTGTTGTGATTAAGGCCTCTGAGATACCACCTGCTAATGCACCTGCATTACCGGTACCCTGGGCCATGATTTCATTAAATACTGAGATCATACCCAATACCGTTCCTAGCAAGCCAATAAGAGGTGTTACAGCTGCAATTGTACCAAGAGCAGATAAGAAGCGCTCCATTTCGTGAACAGCCTTTGAAGCGGCTTGCTCTATGGCTTCTTTAGTAATATCTCGACCATGCTTTGAGTTAGCGAGACCCGCAGCAAGCACTGCGCCTAGGTGACTGCCTTCTTTTAAGCTTTTTAAGCGAGCGGCGTCCAACTCTTCGTTTTTGATCCAAGACCAAACTTGCGCTAAAAGGTGCTCAGGGGCTATTTTATCGGTTCTTAATGTCCAAAAACGCTCAATACTAATGGCTACGGCGATAACTGACGCCAGCATTAGCGGAATCATCATCCAACCGCCTGCAAATACTAATTCTTTCACCTAAAACTCCTGAGGTACTTATTATTCATATTGATCTCTAGGGCGGTATGTTGAAACAATGCGGGCCGCTTGTCTAGGTGAAAACTCAACTTCTACCGCCCCATGTGAGCCAGTTGAATAAATCTTCACCAATCTATCATCATATCGCGCTATCACCTCTGAGTGGGGGTGACCAAAATGATTCAATTTACCCGCAGAAATAATGGCCAGACTTGGGTTTACAGTATTTAGAAAGCCCGAACTGCTTGAAGTCTTACTGCCATGGTGAGGTACCAAGAGTACATCTGATTGCAGAAGCTGCGGATAGTGCTTAATTAATGACCTCTCAGCCTTTTTTTCAATATCTCCTGCAAACAAAACAGATGCACCGTTCTTACTTTCAACCCTTAGCAAGCAGGTACCGTTATTACCGATCTTATATTCGGGCGATTGAAACTGATGAAAAACAACCTCATCCCACTCCCAGCTTTCTTCCTGACACGAACCTTGTCTTGTTAAGGATATGTACCGGGACTTCAAAGCACCTACACCTCCAGCATGATCCGCATCATCATGCGTTAAAAACACCTTATCTAGTTGCGCTAACCCCAGTTTACGCAAGTACGGTAATACAATGTAATCCGCCATACCTAAGGAAGCCCTCTTCCCGTAACCTGTATCAATCAAGATTGAGTGAGAACGTGTAGTAATAAGCGCTGAACTGCCCTGCCCAACATCAAACACCATCAGCTTAAAGGCACCAACATCTGGTTTGTCTGATTTCATAATAAGAGCGAGCAGCAAAATTAATGCAGCCAAGGGGTAAGCACGCAGTGAGCGAGGTAAAAGAAACAAAAGAAAAGATGTGACGACTAAATACCGATTATCATCATGAACCATGAAAGGACTGAATATAGCCCCTTCTAGCTCATGCATTTGCCGAATAAAATTAACCAGCAATTGCTCAACAAAAAGTAATAGAGTGACATCACCAAACAGAGCTGTTGCAACACCTATGAATGCCAAGGGCACCACAAACAAACTGACCACGGGTATCAGGCATATATTTAATGCAAACGAAATGGGCGTAACAGGCACATTAAATACAATTAAAATAACCCCACCCGCAAAAAATGCAAACCACTGAGCCCTAAACAAGCCAAGCAGGTAGCGCTTAAAGCTTCGTATAAATGATTGCATTCGACTATCCCCAAGGGATAGCCCGCTATTATCTTCCACTCCTGACATTCCTACTATTAATGCCAGAACAATCCCGAATGATAACCACGCACCTAAACCGGTAAAAGCCAATGGTGAAACAATTAAAACAAACACCAATGCCAATAACCAATATACAAGGGCTGAAATATTTTTCCGGCCCCAGAGAATAAAAAAAGCACACACAAGCATAATAAGTGCACGGATGGCGGGCGTATTCATCCCTGACAAATAACCATATAAAGCCGCGACCGTTAAACCCAAGACCAACGAAACCACATGAGAAAAACGCCAATGCCTAACAATGAACGGCCGCTGCAGCCAAGCAACAGCCATAACCACCAATAAGGCCGCCAAACTGATATGCAAACCTGAAACAACAAATAAATGACTGATACCTGCTCGATTTATTAACCTCTGCTCATCCGCTTTTAAACCAGCCTTATCCCCAAGTAATAGCGCCCTTAAAATTGGTGTGCGTTTAACATCTATAATTTCCGACACATACCCACGCAATGTAACCCCCTGCCACTGCAACCTTTTATTAACAGGTGATTTTGAATCAACCGTCGCAGTAACCACATAGCCTTTAGCAAGCATCCATTTTCTGTAATCAAACCCGCCAGGGTTATACAGATTAAGAATGGGTTTGAATCGCAGCGCTAGACGCCACTCCTCTCCATCACTAAAACTTAACGGACACCGATAACAGCTGGCCTTTATTTTTCCTGAGGGTGTATCTAGATCAAATTCGGTTTTATTGGCTTTTTGAGCCACACGGGAAATACTGCCCACCACCGTATCTCGATAAGGCTTTTCATTGGTATCTAATGCAGACTGCTCCACTAATGCTAAATTTATGAGAACCCAACCCAATCCAACTAAAACCATCAACACATGACAAAAGACGCTTTTGGATTTGAGTGCAGCAAGAATAAGGGCCACAGGTAAGACAAGAAAAAGCCATGCAACACTGCTCGACGCCAATAAGCCGCCTAAGCCAAAGCTCAAAAGGTAGGTTTTCATCTAGAATGTCCTATGCAATCCGTGCATAATTGCGCCTAAAATACGCATCCATATAATTGATACCAGTGGTTAGGCTATCAATACGTTAAGTTGGTAACTGAGAGTACTATGCCTAAAAGAGCTCTAAAAAAATATTTCCCTAACCCTCAGTCCATCCAAAATCATCCTTCTTTACAATTTTTAGGGTCATGGTTGCACGAACCGAACCTTTGGCACCTAAATCGCAGATCGGTATCTAGGGCATTCTTTGTTGGGGTATTCTTTGCTTTTATTCCTATGCCATTTCAAATGGTCGCCGCTGCCATTCTAGGGGTATTCGTTCATTCAAACCTGCCAATCTCTATCGGCTTAGTTTGGATAAGTAATCCTGTCACCATCCCACCGATTTTTTACTTTACGTATAAAGTGGGTACCGTTATTTTAAATCTGCCCACAAGACCCTTTGAAATCGAATTATCCGTAGACTGGGCTGTAAGAGAGCTTGGCGCCATATGGGAACCTTTATTACTGGGGTCATTCATTTGCGCATCTATTTTTGGGTTAATGGGCTACATTGGAATGCGCCTATTTTGGAGATGGCACGTGGTAAGAAGCTGGAATAAGCGAAAATTAAAACGCGCCAGCAATCATTAGATTAACTGCTTTTAAAAACGTAAAAAAGGGTTCTTATAAGAACCCTTTTTTTTTATAACTATTCACATCACCATTAAATTTTCTCACGGCTCAGGCTAAACCAATAAAACCCAGCCAAGCGCAAACTAAATAACAGTTAACCTACCCGCTTCCAAACGGTACGATTTAGTAGCAAGCTCAGCAAATTTCAAATCATGTGTCACAACAACAAATGCTGTTTTAAATTCTTCATTCAAACGCTTTAAAAGAATTTGAATTTCTTCTGCCGTCTGACTATCTAGATTACCTGTAGGCTCGTCTAACAGCACCATAGCAGGCTGCGTAATTAAAGCACGGGCTATGGCCACTCGCTGCCTTTCACCACCAGACAACTCCGCTGGTTTGTGATTAACTCGCCCTTTAAGCCCCACTTGCTCTAGCATATCTAAAGCCACTTGCTTAGCTTGTTTTTTGTTCATGCCTTGAATCCATAATGGCATCGCCACATTTTCAAGTGCATCAAACTCAGCCAGTAAATGGTGGAATTGGTAAACAAATCCTAGGTGCTTATTTCTTAAATCGCCTAGCTTGCTTTCGTTTAGCTCACGTATATTTTGAGTGCCCCAAGTTACCTGCCCTTCAGTAGGAAAATCTAGGCCCGCAAGCATATTTAAAAGTGTGGTTTTACCCGAGCCAGATGTTCCGACTATCGACACCCAATCCCCTTCGTGCAAACTAAAATTTAACTGATCTAAAATTTTAATAGGCTCAGGCCCAACTTTATATTCTTTAACCAGTTGCTTGCATTCAAGTACCGTGACAGCACTTATAACGTCTTCGGCAACCAAGCTTTCTAGCGCATCTGTTTCATTAAATGTCATATCGTAACGCCTCAGCCGGTTGGATTTGTGATGCTCTGTATGCAGGATATATGGTCGCTAAAAAGCTCATCAACAAACCACTTCCAGTGACGATCAAAACATCTAACCACTTAAGTTGTGATGGCAAGTAACTAATAAAATACACATTGGCATTTAAAAATTGAACATCCAACATGCGTTCAACCCATGCAATTACGTCCGTTACGGTTAGGGCCAGTATCACACCAAAGAATGTACCCAGCAAAATCCCCACAAAACCAATCACGCAACCTTGAACCATGAACACAGCCATAATAGATCGAGGTGACATCCCAAGGGTCCTTAAGATCGCAATGTCACCCTGCTTGTCTGTCACCATCATTACCAAGGTTGATACAATATTAAACGCGGCTACAGCCACAATAATAAGCAGCAATAAACCAATCATTGTTTTTTCCATCTGAATGGCTTGAAATAAGTTTCCATGAGTTCGAGTCCAGTCACTGGCTCGTAAATTACCATCCAACTCAAACATCAAGTCCCAAGCAATTTTAGGGGCCTTAAATAAGTCCACTGTTTTTAAGCGCAAACCTTGAGCTTCACTTGTTAATCTAGCCATCTTGGCCGCGTCTTTCATATGAATGTATGCAAAGTTAGCGTCAAGCTCAGCACCAACAGAGAAGATTCCTGATACCGTAAAACGTTTTAAGCGAGGCATGAGCCCTGCAGGCGTTAAACTGGCTTCAGGCATAATCAAGGTGACTTTATCTCCTAGGCCAACCCCTAGTTTTTTAGCCAAAAGATCTCCAAGCAAGACTCGGTATTTTCGGCCTTCTAAACTGTAAAATTCACCACGGGTCATAAAATCAGGCAGAATTGAAACCTTATCTTCCCAGTCTGGTTCGATACCATTCACCATAACGCCCTGAACACGACCTTTGTGACTCATCATTCCTTGAATCTGCACAAATGGAGCCGCACCAACAATCCCGGGCTTCTGTGTAACCTGATTTGCCAACTCCTCCCAGCCATCCATACCTGCAGAGTCATATAAAGCTGCATGAGGAACCATGCCAAGGATTCGCTCACGCAATTCCCGATCAAACCCGTTCATAACAGATAAAACCAAAATTAATACAGCAACCCCAAGCGTAAGACCCGCCATGGAGATGCCCGAAATAAACGATATAAAATGGTTCCGGCGCTTGGCGCCGGTATAGCGCAGACCGATGGTTAAAGGCAAAGATTTCAACATAACAACTTAACTGTAAATATAAAGAACGCTAGCCTAATGAAATAGCGCAGTAATTGAAATGGTCTTAATTGAATTTTGGCGCTAAAATCAAAGGTAATCAGCCAAAAGAATCTAAACCATGAAAAATTCCATACCAACCCTGCATTTCCTAGCCATTCTTGTAATGTCCTCTTTCGCGGCAGCAGACGACCACATGGACGAACTTATGAGCGAAGGAGTTGACTACGACAGCTCTACGGTAGAAACAGTCACCACAAATTCAATTAACATGCCTTTGGCAAACAAACCAAAGTCAGATTTAAAACGACCAGTGAGAACTGATTCGAAGAAAAAAGTGATTTCTGAGTTTGGAACCCCTTTAAAGCAACACCCGAGCAAGGGAAAGCCTCCGATTGAACGCTGGGATTACTCTAATTTCTCTGTGTATTTTGAATCGAACTACGTCATTCATTCTGTGGTCAGAAATAACAAGAGTTAATATTGCCGCCTAAGGTATATAGAAATTATCTGGTGTTTGGTTTATACAAGCAGAGCGTTTAAAATATTAGGTCAAATCAGACTAGAAAATTGGACGTTTGTTTCATTAAAACCCCAGCTTTAACGGCAGTAGTACCTAGCAAAATAGTCAAATTACGCTAACGTTATTATTAAATATACAGTATGAAAGGAGCAACCAGCATGACAACCAAGCGCCCTCTACTTGCCATTATTTGCTCCGTTTTTAGCGCAATGACATGGGCCGAAGTGAAAGAGCTAAACAATACTGAAATGACCGAAGCTTACATCAAAGATGGCGGCATCATTATCAAACAAAAGACCTCAGCTCCAATACCTAAGAAAAAGCTGAAATACAAGGTAGGTCCAGGGGAACCCATTAATACCGAAGCCGACACAGCCACGGCTATTAATCAGCAAAACGCAGCTCAATTCACACTTTTGAATGAAGAGCTGAATCGTGATTTAAGTGATGAGCAACTGCAAAACAACCAGTTAAATCAATCACTTTCAGGCATATCGATTCCTGACGCCATAAGCCCTGCACAACAGATTCAACAGCAATACGCTCAAGATATTGTAAGGAGTGGCTTAGGTTTACCAAATGGGTCTGAGGTCACTCCTGAAATGATGGGACAGTATCTCGCGACATTCTCAGGCCAAAGCACAGGCAGCCCGCTCGGGGCCCAACAAACCATTACCAATAATGGCTTTCAAATCAGTATTCCAAACCCAGGCGGGCAATATGATATTGGCGTATTTCCAAGCGGTGATAACAGCATGAATGTGGAAACAACCAATCAACAACTGATATTCAACCTGATTTTTCCGAAAGAATAATCAACAATTACGACATATAAAAAAAGAGCCTTTGGCTCTTTTTTTATATCCAATTCCCATCAACCAAACAGATCAAAAGACGGCCCCTGTCCTTCCCCTTCACCACCATCCAACCATAATTGAGACTTACTGAATGTTTGCTCCATGATACGAGCCAAGCTATCGCTGATTTTTTTAGAGCCTCCCTTAGTCAACAAAACTGAAATTTGAACCTCCTCTAGGCCAAGACACATAGCAAATGAAAGCTCATCCAATGCATTTTCTTTCATGATTTCAAGGGCATTAAGCCTTCGGGTTTCAGATATTGTCAAAACAGCCTCCGTTGATTCTCAGGGCATTATAACTAGGCTTTTTGTAACACAACAGAACTTGTTGTTCTGAAATAAAGAACCAAGCCAAATATTAGGACAAAGGTGGCTGTATTATTGATTAATGTCTGATATAAAGCAGGTGATTATTGGCTTCGTACACCAGCCAGCTTCAACAATTTTAAAAATTTATAAGCGCCAATACATATGTCCCAGTTTGATACAGACCAGTTATTTCAAATCGCTGAAAAACTCAGCCAAGATTTCTCACTTTTTCCGCCTCAAGATGATGAAAAAGCGCCCTACATCCAAGGCCTAGTAAGCCAAGAGCAGATTGATGATAAATTAGTCGCCCTTAAGAACTTGGATATCGACGGATACATCAAAGAAGTCGTCTCTCCAAGTGAATCGAGCCAGCGTCTAAATGCCAGGCAACTGGTACATAAGCTAACCACTCGTTTTATTTATGAAGAAGAATTTGGACCATTATACGTAGCTGAGGTCGAACTTCACTTTGGCACAGGGTTTCGACGCATTGGCTTCATAGGCCAAAACCGAGCTGAACGAAATGGTGCATGGCTTCCAGAGCACCATGAACAAGCGGTTCAAGCCATGAGAGGGTTTGCCAAACATGCAATCCCTATTATCACGCTTATGGACACCCCAGGGGCTGATGCAAGCGAAGAAGCCAACCTAAACAACCAAGCACACAGTATTTCACACCTGATAGCTGAGATGGCCAATGTCGACACACCGACAGTAGGCATAATATTAGGGGCTGGTTATTCTGGCGGTGCAATTCCTTTAGCCTCGACCAATATCCTGCTATCTGTACGAGATGGAATCTTCAACACCATTCAACCACAAGGCATGGCGAGCATCGCTCGTAAATACAACCTATCTTGGCAAGAGTGCGCAAAATACGTAGGAGTATCGGCCTACGAACTTTTACAAAATAACGTCATCGATGGCATCATCGATTATGCACCTGGCGATCGCATTGACCAACTTCAAAATTTATTAAACGCCATTATTTCAAGCGTCATCAGCATAGAGCGCGGGGCGATCACATTCGCCCGTGAAAACCCTTATTTAATGGACCATTACAAACGCAGTGTCGAGCGTTTCATTAACCCATCAGCCAAGTTACACGCCATTGAAAAAAACTCAAACATGGACGTGGCTAGCTCCCCTTCTGAACATCACAACATTTTTAGAATGACGTATCGCTACATGCGATACCTAACATTAAGAAAAAGAATCTTCTCTACTTCTAAAGGCCATTACAGCCGACTAACTGAAACCGAGATTCCTTCAGGAAAACTGAACGAACGGGTTGAAGAAGAGAAACGTGAAAAATTCCAAAAATGGCTCCAGGCACCTGACAAAATTCGTTACGACGAAGAGCTAAATAAACTTTGGAAAAATTACCGACAAAAAGCTGATGAAAGAACCGACTCAAGAGGATCGTTATCAAAACTGTTCTTTGGTGAACCAGAAGATAACTACATAAAAGCTAAACAAGACTTCAGCTTTTCATTAGGGCTATATCTTTTCAACCGCTGGAAGTCTGATGCTGAGGTTAATTTTTCAGAGCTAATCAACTATCTAAACAACTACCAACAAAGTCGCTTTTTGCTTACTCGGGATGACTTAAAAGATACCTCGGCCATTCTTAACTTCATTAAAACAAATGAACACGAATTAGCCCGTTTTTTTCAAAAAAGTTTAGACTTCGATACACAAGCACTGCTAGCGCATCATAATGATGACTCGGACATTAATGATGAACTAATCATGGGTTTAACTAAAACCCTAAATGATATTATCAAAGGTGACAAAGTATCCTCTGAAATATGCCAGCACATTTCCCTTAGCGCATTAACACAACAGTTATTAAATAGCGCAGCAAGTGGGTCAATGGAAACAAACCGCAGAGTACTGGAAGATGCTCTTGCGCCATACCTACAAATTAAAGAAGACACTAAAGCCCTTAAAGAGAGTAGCGATGTATCTGTTTTAGATGCAATCAGGCTTGACGACTTAAGAACTGACTTCATTAGCATCAGCGAAAACCTAATCATGTTTGGCAACTTATATGACTACGTGATTCGCAACCTAGGCACCATAGCCAAAGAAGCTAAAGAAACACATTCTTTATCTTACAAAGCGGTCGACAGTCTTATCAATAACGGCCTCGCTTATGCCAACAAACACAGCAAGTCCGAAAATCATAAAGAAGAATTTGCAAATTGGTTTAAGTTTTTCATTGAATCAAATAATCGCTCTGAATTTTTAAAGCAGGTTGAAGAGTGGAAAAAACACAGTTTCCCCCGCCTAAGCGACACCCTTTTTGTAATCGTAACCTTCTTCTTTGAAAAATTACTAACCGAATACTACGAAAGCGATGATGACAACGAATATACTGGACGCATCAACCCATACAGTATCGGCCGAAGAAAAGATTTTTGGAACAGGCTGACCATCGCTTACTTCGATCTTCTTATTCAAGATGTACTAGACGATTACAAAAAACAAAAACTTACCAGCAGTCAAGCTTTTGTTGATCGATTCTTTCATGACTTTGAAGAAATCAACGATCACTTAATGACGTCAGACCCAGTGAAATTCCCTGGCTTTCGAAATGCCATTGAGAATGCCCTTAATAATAACATCACACCATGCGGAGTGATCACTGGTTTTGGCACTATAAAAATTGGTGAAGAAAGCCGACGAGTAGGCACACTAATATCGAACCTAGATTTCCAAGCAGGCGCATTTGATATGGCCAGTGCTGAGAAATTTTGTAAATTAATGGTTGAATGTGCCCGCCATAACTATCCAATCGTATGTTTTGTCTCTTCTGGTGGCATGCAAACAAAAGAAGGGGCATCCGCCCTATTCTCAATGTCAGTTGTAAATGACCGTATCACCCGTTTTGTGAGGGATAACGATCTTCCAATTGTTGTATTTGGATTTGGTGATTGCACCGGTGGCGCCCAAGCAAGTTTTGCCACACACCCAATGGTGCAAAGCTTTTACTTCTCTGGCACCAACATGCCATTTGCAGGGCAAATTGTTGTCCCTTCATATTTACCAGCCACATGCACACTGTCTAATTACCTATCTTTAAATACTAATTCGATGGCAGACCTTGTTAAGCACCCATTTGTGGACGACCTAGATGCACGCCTTCGCACCATTGACCCAGCTATACCTGTAGCACGCAAAACAACAGAGGAAGTACTAAAACGTGTTTTAAAAGGCTATGTAACGCCAGCAAAAGCACAGGAAAGTGAAACAAACAGCGCCGTAGCTGACAAAATATTTCGTCCTGTAAAAAAAGTACTCATACATGCTCGTGGCTGTACCGCACAAAAGCTTGTTAAAAAAGCGCAAGAAAACAATATAGATGTTGTATTAGTTCAGTCAGATCCTGACATGACAAGTACCGCAGCCGACATATTGAACAGCCGAGGCCGCCTAGTTTGTATTGGTGGCAACACACCTGACGAAAGTTATCTTAACGCACAAAGTGTCATTCGAATTGCAGAACTAGAAAAAGCAGACGCCCTACACCCTGGAATAGGATTTCTTTCAGAGAGTGCACAGTTTGCAGCATTCTGTGGAAACCATGACTTAAATTTCATTGGACCTCGCGTCAGCTCAATGGAAACCATGGGCAACAAATCAAACGCTATCAACACAGCGATTGCAGCTGGTGTACCTGTAGTTCCTGGTTCTCACGGTATTGTCACAACATCCGCAATCGCAGCCAAGGTGGCCAGCGAGATTGGCTACCCCGTTCTATTGAAAGCGGTACATGGTGGCGGAGGCAAAGGTATACAAGTGGTGCATGAGCCCTCTTCTATACATGAGTTATTCCATCAAATATCGACAGAAGCCAAAAGTGCATTTGGTAGTGGTGATATTTACCTTGAAAAATTTGTTACGTCTTTGAGGCACATAGAAGTCCAAGTATTAAGAGATAGCCATGGCAACACTAAAATCCTTGGTTTACGAGATTGCTCGGTACAGCGTAACAACCAAAAAATAATTGAAGAATCAGCATCAACCATGCTTCCAAAAGTATTAGAAGACAAGGTTTATAAATACGCTAAAAGCTTGAGCGACGCAGTGGATTACAACGGTGCTGGCACGGTTGAATTCATATACAACCTTGACGAAAACGATGTGTACTTCATGGAGATGAACACTCGCCTCCAGGTTGAGCACCCTGTAACGGAATTTGTGACGGGCATAGACATCGTTAGCGAACAGTTCAATATCGCCAGCGGTGGCAACATTGAAAAATTAACATCAAAACCAAAAGGCTACGCCATTGAAGTTCGTGTTAATGCTGAAAAAGCCGTCATTCAAAATGACGAAGTAAACTTTATCCCTAACGCGGGCAAAATCACCAAGTGTGTAATTCCTGAAGGGAAAGACATTCAAATATTAAAATCCATTGATACAAATAAAGAAGTAACCCCATTCTATGACAGCATGGTTGTTCAAATTATTTGCCACGGCAAGGACCGTAATGACACGATTAAAAAGCTTCTTTCGTACTTAGATACCATAACCATTGAAGGTGTAAGCACAAACATCCCGTTACTTAAGCGCGTCCTAACCGACAAGGTATTTATTGATGGCGATTACGACACCAATTACCTGCCTGAATTCTTAGGCAGAACGGATCGTGAATCCCTAATTAAAGATATAGATGCAAGCGCTGGAAACAGTGGAGCAAGTGTCACTCTAGATACCCTTCGCGTAGAAGGATCTAACGAACTAAAAGTACTTGCCCCAGCTAGCTCTATTTTTTATAGCGCGCCCTCACCAACAGAGCCGTCTTATGTAAAAGAAGGTGATGTTGTTGAGGTCAATCAAACCTTATGCTTAATGGAAGCGATGAAGATGTTTAGTCCGCTAAATTTAAAATCCTTCAATTCTCAAAGCAACAAGCTATACGATCCAGACATGCAATACCAAGTGGTCCGTATTCACAACGCTGAAGGTCAGCAAGTGAACCAAGGTGATTTACTCTTCGTAATTAAGCCACTTACACACTAGATAATAAAACCCAAATAAAAACACCGCTGTGTACTCTTGTTACACAGCGGTGTTTTTATTTGGGCCTTACTTAAATAAAAGATCGACTTATTTAGGCATAAAATAGCCCAAACAAGTTAATACCAATCAGTCTATCGCTTTTTCTAACAACTCTAATAAACGACGTGCAATCGCTTCAAAAGCCTGCGATTCAGTATTATCTTTTTCTGCTGAAAAACTGAACAGCAAGCGTTCAATTTCTTCTCGACTCATATACTGGATGGTCACTGGATTTAACATCATGTCCTGCGCCTTAATAACTTACACTGTATTTAAATACAGTACTTTACGCTAATCATTGTAAATTTCAACGGGTTTTTAAATCAATACCCTTAGAAACTCATCAAGCAGGCTTTTTAATATAATATTCAAACACGCCATCAATTTCTGCACTTTCCAATAATTCATAACCTAAAAAGCTACAAAATTTTGCTATATCTCGTGTCGTAGATGGGTCTGTAGCTAAAATTTTAAGTACCTGCCCCGCATCCATTTCTTTTACCTTACCGTGCAACATCATAACGGGCTCTGGACACATTAAACCTTTTGCATCTAGTTCTAATTGAAACTCCACTTTTTCACCTTCGTATATTCAAAAAAATACTAACAAACACTCGTTTGTTACTGCTTTATTTTGCCGCAATCAATGCTATTGATTTCCTTTGCCAAAACACCCAAACAAATCCTAATAACGTTAAACTGCCAGCAAGTACAAAGTGCCAACCATAACCCAAACCTTCAGCACTAAAACCACTTAAGGCCCCCATGATCAATCCACTTATTACGACTAGGCAAGATTGAAAGCTGTAATCTAGGCCAGCGTGATGTTCTCTACAATAGTCCATCATAATCGTAAACAGCCCTATCGTAGCCATAGCACCGGTTACATGCTCAATAACACACAAAGCGATAAAACTACTTTCTGGAATTAAACCAATGCCATACAAGCCATACAATGAGAGGCTAATAGATTGCAGTACTGCAAAAACCAATAACGCTTTTATCCGGCCCAAGGGTTTAACGAGTAACGCCCCAAGTATCGCTCCTATCAATCCAGCTATCACGCCATAAGACCCAATAATCACCGCTACGTCTGTAAGCTGATAACCCTTATCAATCATCATTGGCTTTAACATCGCGGTGCCAAACGCATCGCCAGACTTATAAATAAACAGCAGCCCTACCCAAAGCCAAATCCCCCTTCGGTTAAATAAACCCTTCCAAGAATCCATCACCCCTTGGCTAGATGGTTCTAAATGAACAAGCTCACCACCTTGCTCTGCTTGTTTTGATTTGACAGACAGATTAGTACTGATTGAAAAAATTATCGGTAAGCTAGTCAGCATTAGAATAAATGCCATCAAGACCATTGCAAACTGCCAACCCAAAACAGGGAGCCAAGCCAAAATTGCACCGCCTCCAATGATCATACCTATTCGGTATCCACTAACCTGAATCCCATTAATCCACCCCCGTTGATCAGCAGACACCGATTCAATTGCTAGGGCATCCGTCGATATGTCCTGGCTGGCAGCAAACACATTAAGGCTAAATAAAAGAAGCATGGTTAAAACGATGCCCGAACCTAACCACCACTCTAATGGCTGAAAGGATAAGACTAGAACCGTTGTCACGGCCAAACCATTAGCCAATAGTATCCAACCCTTGCGTAAAGGCATGGAAGCAACAGCATATCGATCAAGTATTGGCGCCCACACTATTTTTAACGCCCAAGGTAGCGCCAACAAAGACATCAGACCAATGTATTTAAGCTCAACACCAGCATCCCGCATAATTGCGGGCATGGCCTGAGTGAAAAAGCCAATCGGTAAACCTTGAGCCACGTAAAGAGACAATAAAATGAGCAGTTGACGCTTAGCAGCCAAAATTAAACACCTTAAAAACCATTACTATTACCGAAATTAAAGACAGGTAGGACAAACTTGCCTATCTACAGATGCATCCCATCCCTGCATATTCATAGCATCAAGTGCGTCTTTTTGATCATCAGCACTGTAAGCAATGAACTCTAATTTATAATCTTTTTTACATTCATCGCAATTTGCATCTATGTTCTTAAGAATAAACTCTCGCTCCAAAGGGCCTGCACAAACAGCACTCCAAGCACTTAAAGGTGTAATTAACGGGTCGACTTTACCGACTGTCATTTTCAAACTTGTTTTAAGTGCCCCCTTGACCGGCAATAGCAGCACATCCCCTAATGAAACCTTAGGGCCTTTCCATTTCACCTCAAATACACCCTGCTTAGGCTGTGCAACCACACCTAGGACTTCGAACGCAGAGCCACTTTCTAGAGTAATACCATTCTTTAGGACAAATAATTGCCCCCCAGGAGTGTGCGTATAAGAAATACAATCAAGCATATTTGGAAAATTCTCGTAAGAATCAACATATCTTGGGAAAAATTAAGCCCAAAATCATGAATTATTTGTGTCTAAGAGCCGTGAAGCATACAATTTGCCGCTGCATTGTAAAGGGTCTCCAATAGAATCTATCTATGTCGCACCCCGAACAGCCATATTTAAATCGTTATTCCGGAAACAATGAATGCGCACCAGCCAATTTTTAGTCGCCACCCTTAAAGAATCACCTTCTGATGCGGTTGTTATCAGCCATCAGCTAATGCTACGCGCTGGCATGATCCGTAAAGTGGCATCAGGCCTATATAACTGGCTACCACTGGGTTTACGCGCGCTTCGTAAAGTCGAAAAAATCGTACGCGAAGAAATGGACGCTGCCGGTGCTCAAGAGGTATTAATGCCTACGGTACAGCCTGCTGAATTATGGCAAGAAACTGGTCGCTGGTTTGAATACGGCGGCGAGCTTATGCGCATTAAAGATCGCCACAATCGTGATTTTTGCATTGGGCCAACTCATGAAGAAGTCATTACCGATTTAGCCAGAAATGAGCTAAGCAGCTACAAGCAATTACCAATGACCCTGTATCAGGTTCAAACTAAATTTCGCGATGAAACACGCCCTCGTTTTGGCGTAATGCGTTCACGTGAATTCATAATGAAAGATGCTTACTCATTTCATGCAAGCCAAGATTCATTACAAGAAACTTATGAGCGCATGCATACGGCATACACTAAGATATTTAGCCGCCTTGGATTAAACTTTCGCCCAGTAATCGCTGACACAGGATCTATTGGCGGAGCCGTGTCTCACGAGTTCCATGTATTAGCCGATTCCGGTGAAGATGACATTGCTTTCAGCAATGGATCTGACTTTGCTGCCAACGTTGAACTGGCCGAAGCCGTTGCCCCAACTGAAAGCCGTCCTGCACCAAGTTCAGAATTAACAAGCATCGACACGCCAGACCAGCATTCAATTGAAGAAGTCAGCGCATTCTTAAACATTGAGAGCAAAGACATCGTTAAGACCTTAATAGTTGAAGGTTTCTTAAGCGATAAAGATAAAGCAGCAGGCACAAAACCTGCCTTGGTTGCCTTAGTATTACGTGGTGACCATGAACTAAACGAGCTGAAGGCTGAAAAACTAGAAGGCATTTCAAATCCATTAGTATTTGCTAGCGAAGAAGCCATCCAAGAAGAACTAAACTGCAAACCTGGATCAATCGGCCCATGCAATCTAAACATCGATGTCATTGTAGATCGCTCTGCTGCAGTTTCAGCTGACTTTGTATGTGGCGCTAATGAAGACGGCAAACACTACACCGGCGCCAACTGGGAACGCGACGCTCAAATCACTCGCGTAGAAGACCTACGTAACGTTGTTGAAGGTGATGTCAGTCCTGATGGTAAAGGCACACTTGAAATAAAACGTGGCATTGAAGTTGGCCATATATTCCAGCTAGGCACAAAGTACAGTGAAGCACTAAAAGCAACGGTACTTGACCAAAACGGTAAAGCAAAGCCAATGCTAATGGGTTGCTATGGAATCGGCGTGACTCGTGTGGTTGCCGCTGCAATTGAACAAAACTTTGATGATCGCGGAATCATTTGGCCAGAAGCCATCGCCCCCTTCCAAGTTTCTATTGTGCAGATAGATGCAAACAAATCTGAAGAAGTAGTAAGCCGATCAGAAGAGCTTTACAAAATCCTGACTGAGATGGGTGTTGAAGTACTGTTAGATGACAGAGATAAAAAAACAAGCCCTGGCGTTAAGTTTGCTGATGCAGAATTAATGGGCACACCTCACAGAGTCGTATTCAGTTCTCGAGGCTTAAAAAACGGCATTGTAGAATATAAATCCAGAAGAGACTCTAAAGAAGAAGCTGTTGAACTTGCCGCTGACGATATTATTTCGTTCATGAAAGACAAATTAAACAAGTAATATGATTTATAAATGGGTAGTCATTGCAACGATACTTTTTAGCTCTAACTCTGCTTTCTCAAAAGTAGACCCAGAACTTAGAAAGTACCTAAGCAGTGCTATCCATTCCACATCAAGTTTTACAGATCGCTTTGAAGCGGAAGTCTGGCTGGTGGATATGTCATCCCGACTTTCGCGATATATTAAAGACAAACAGTTTAGAGTCGAATTCTTAAAGGCACTCCACCAATCAGCCACTAAAGAAAAACTTCCTCCTGAAATGGTGCTCGCCCTTATCAATATCGAAAGTGCGTTCAAACCTTTTGCTCTATCTCGTGTTGGTGCTCAAGGTTACATGCAAATCATGCCTTTTTGGCGAAATGAGATAGGCCGACCTGAAGATAACCTAATGGATTACAAGACCAACCTTAGATACGGCTGTGCCATACTGGCCCACTATCTTAAGCGTGAAAAAGGAAATTGGACCCGAGCATTAGCCCGATATAATGGTAGCCTAGGTAAAACTTGGTACCCGGAGAAGGTAATGAATGCTTGGCAAAAGCGTTGGTTTGTACAAAGCATCTCCAAGCTGACTTACCCGACACACTAGTCGCCCACCCACTGAAACACACCTTAGTTAGACACTCCCTCCCCCATTAAACTGGCGATTCACTGTAACCTCAACTATTCCTAGATATATACCCATTAAAAATTGCTTTATCAAGGATCAGTATGAGCTCTCTATTTGAAAAAATTGGCGGGGAAGGTGCAGTAGATGCCGCTGTAGACATTTTCTACCAAAAAGTCATCTCTGATGTTGCTTTAGCTCCCTTTTTTAACGGCATTAATCTAGATCGCCAAAAAAAGATGCAGAAAGCCTTTTTAACCGTGGCTTTTGGTGGCCCTAATAATTATAGCGGCAAAGGGATGAGAGCCGCACACTCAAGACCTGTGGCCATAGGCTTAGACGAATCTCACTTTAATAAAGTGGCTGAACACCTCCAACAAACCTTGCTTGAACTCAGCGTCCCTTATGAGCTTATTCAAGAAGTCATGACAATTGCAGCATCAACCAAGGATGATGTTCTAAACCTTTAATCAGCACCTGCAAAATCACCCAATCTATAACCTTTAGTTCAATATTAACTACATTTCATTACTAATCGTTACGACCTTCGGCAGCAAACTAGCTGTAATTGACTAGACTTAAATAGTCAGCCGGAGGTATTCAAATGCTTGAAAAATTTAAGACCCTTAATTTCCAAAGCTTATCCAACACCCCTCATTGTGTAATGCCCGACAGAGGGCACAAAGATCTTTCACTAGATGATCCAGCCATAGCCGTCATGACAGATCACAGAATTGAGAGAGCCCCCTTAATCAACGCAGATAGATCACTAGACCGTGCCATGCGACAAATGGCAGAAGATAACTGCAGCATGCTGATCATAAATGATGGCAATGAAGGCATAGCCGGACTTGTAACATCTGCTGATATCACAGGTGAAAAACCCATCCAACACTCAAAAGACACAGGTAAAAAGCGATCTGAGTTAATGGTTAGACACCTAATGACGAAAGTCGAAGATATTCCAGCACTCACCATTCAAGACGTCTTGGACTCTAAAATTGGTGACATATTGCACACGCTCAATGAAATTGGCAGTGAATACGTTTTAGTCACCATGTCTGAGAATGGCAATACAGCCATAAGAGGAGTGTTCAGTGCTCGCTCTATTGCGCGTTCACTTAAAATATTTTTTGACCCCAGCCCTGCAGCCAGAACTTTTGCTGAGTTCACAAAAGCACTGCACGGCACAGAGTTAACCCATTAAAATCATCTCAATATTTAAATGACACTTAAAATAGGCAGCCCTAAGGCTGCCTTTTTTTGAGCCCTTAGATCAGCCAGCAAGGGTGATAAAACTTGAAACCAGGCACTCTCATTTCTGCGCACGCCAATTTTCTCAAGTCGCTTCCCATGAACTATTTCGCTTAGCTCCCCAACCGTATTAACTGCAAGGTTAGCAAGTAGCTCATATTCATCCATGTCATCTTTTACCCAATGGCTTTCGATTAAAAGCTGCAATACTTTTTCCCATTCATCGGCATCAACCAGCGACAAAGACTTAACAAGCTTATTTCTAGACACACGCTTTGAACCCGACGCGTTTAGTCTTTTTAATATCATCAATGCCCAATCAAGTTGTGAGGCATCGATACCCGACCATTTCTTTTTTGCGAATGGAATGGCTCTAACCACCTCGGCTCCCAGCAACACAACGCACCAGGCGACAAAAATCCAAATCAAAAACAATGGCACAACGGCAAAAGCACCATACACGACTTGGTAAGATGGCATATTTCCAAGTATGTAAACAAACCCAATTTTACACCCTTCCAATAACCCTGCCGCTATCAACCCACCAAATAGCGCGTCTAAAACACGAACCTTACAACTGGGTAAGAAGTAATACATCAATGAAAAGGCCACCCCTGAGAATAAAAACGGCAATAAGCTGATCATCACACCGTACACATGAAATACCGATTCAACATGCTCCAACCAAAGCCGACTGCTCAATAAATAGCTGCTCATTAAAAAACCCACAGCTAGAAGAACAGGGCCTACTAAAATCACCAACCAATAATATATTAATCGACGCCCTATTCTTTTGCTTGATACCCGCCAAACCCGGTTAAAAGCATTCTCAATTGTAAACATCAAGCTAATAGCACTTACCAATAACAGCACCAAACCCACAACAGTTAGGTTTTTAGCCTGGGTTGCAAACCCTTTTAAAACGGTTTCCATTTCTTGCCCACTGGCTGGAAAGAAATGTTCAAACATAAAAGTATGAAATTGATCTAGAAAACCTGAAAACTGAGGAAATACAGTTAACATGCTGTACCCCGCTGTCATAAGCGGAACAATGGCAAACAAAGTGACAAATGTGAGTGCTGAAGCTGACTTTCTATTTTCATTAGCTTCAAATCGCACAAGTAAAAATACTAAAAACCGCCCTATTTCTGTCATAACAATACTCGCACTCAAATCTAATATGAGTACAATAACGGCTTTATAATAGTTTGCAACGAGACCCACTTTCATGGCGATTCAAATCTGGCACAACCCACGCTGTTCAAAATCACGTGAAACGCTAGCGTTACTAGAGGATAAAGGTGTTTCTGCCGAAGTTTACCTATACCTGAATGAGCTGCCAGACACAGAAACCATTAAAGCCGTTATTGCTAAACTCAGCATTTCGGCCCGCGAACTGCTTCGTACTTCAGAAGACGCATACAAAACTCAAAACCTAAAAGACAAAACACTCACCGATGACGAGCTAATTTCAGCTATGGCAGCTGAACCAAAACTGATTCAACGCCCTATTGTTATAAACGGTAAGCAAGCTAAAATAGGCCGTCCACCTGAACAAGTTTTAGAAATCGTATAGCGCGATAAGGACACTGCTTTGAACTCACCCTATGTTCTTGTCTTATATTACAGTCACGGCGGCTCTGTAGAGGCCATGGCCTCGCAAATTGCTCGAGGCATTGAAACCATTACAGGAATCGAAGCACGAGTCAGAACAGTTCCAAGTGTTTCCCCCGATTCTCTCGCTACAAAAGAAGCCATCCCAGAAGCTGGTCCGCTTTATTGCACTGAAGACGACCTGAGACACTGCAGTGGCTTAGTTTTAGGCAGTCCGGTACGCTTTGGCAACATGGCCGCGGCCGTAAAATACTTCTTAGATGGCACAACCAATTTATGGCTGACTGGTGAACTTGTTGATAAGCCAGCAGCAGTCTTCACTAGCTCTTCTAGCCTACATGGGGGCCAAGAAAGCACTCTTTTAAGTATGATGTTACCGTTATTTCACCACGGAATGGTTCTCGCTGGCATCCCATATACCGCACCTGAACTAAGCAACACACAGACGGGTGGCACACCTTATGGGGTGAGTCATTATGCAGGCAAAACAAACAGCTCTGAATTGAGCCATGACGAAATTGCCTTATGCCAGACTCAAGGTAAAAGGATTGCCAGCCTTGCACTATCCATCAATTCAAACACGAATACAGACAAATAATGAAACAACAATTAATCATCGCTTACTGGGTCGCTATTGCCACCTTCCTTCTACAATTCCTGCTACTTGGAATTGGCACATTTGGAAGCGCCACTGCTCAAACTGACAGCCTGTACCAAATATCCATAGGTATCGCACTTACGTTAATCAAAGCAATCCCTTGGCTGATACTTCTACCAGGGCTATTCATGAAGACCAAGAACGTAATGGCTTGGATGAGTTACATTTGCCTAGTGTATTTTATTATCTGGATGCTCGCCGCATTTGGTGAAAACCAGCATATTTTAGGTACTACTGGCGTCATCATCACGTCAATTCAGTTTTGTGCGGCTGCTTTACATACGCGCCTGTCTAAAAGAATTTAAAGCTAAAACAAAAAAGCCTCTGGTAATCAGAGGCTTTTTCTAGAATAAGTTGATGTCTAAGTGCTCTACTCTTCCCACTCTTCATCTTCACCAAAGATTTCAGTGGTAACCGTTTCACCGCATTTTTTACACTTACCATCAATGCATACTTTACCGTCAAGCTCGTACTCTTCTGGCTCAGTCATCCCCAGATCTACCTCTTGACACTTATTACACCAGGTTTGCTCTAAAAAAGAAGCTTGCTCTTCTTCGTCGCGCTGGTAAAAATCACGTTGTTGCTTGTCCATGATAGGCTCCATTAAAAACTAAAGGCAGATTGTATATGGAATACCCACGTTTTCTAGTCCTTGAAAGCAGTAGTTACGAAGAAGATGCATATCCGATTGCTGCTTCATGGTCGATTGCCACAGGAGAACTGAAAGCAATCTTAGTTAGACCTGAAGATGAATGGCAACAATGGGACTCTACCAATGAAGACACACATGGCGTAACTCGCTCACAGATAGAAATGCAAGGGGAAAGCGTCCTAGATATCATCAGAGAGATGTCAGATGACTTTGATAAGCAACCTGTATTCGTAACCGAGCCATACCTTTACGGAAAATGGCTAAGCACCATGTATCAAGCATATGGTTCAGAGCTACCATTTGACCTAGTGCCTATCGAAGAAATATTCAAAATGACACTAGAAGAGGTTGAAGAGGAATTAACAAACATTTCAAACAACCTTCTGCTTGACCTAAAAGTATCTGAAGATCGTGTTAGATGCATGCTTGAATTGTATCAACGATTATCAGAAGCAGAGATTATCGAAACATATAAGTAGGAATCAACTCGCACACTTAAGGGAGTGTGCGAGACCCTAATGAGAGCTACAAGCCCCCTTTTACCACTTGGGAACTCTTAACAGAGGTGCCATACAATTTTTGAAGCTTCAAAGATATTTGCTTAGAGAAATGGGCAATGGTGTAATTCCCACCTTTTTTGCCCGTCTTACAAATTGGCCCTTGTATGTACTTCCAGCTTCTTAATACATACGACTTAACACTTGTGTGAGTGCTCGTTACTTTATGGATTTCACTATCGGCCAAGCGACATTGCTTAGCCAAAATAGACTTAGATTTCTCATCATTGCCAATATCCATAATCGCAGATGATAAATGCATACTTACTACCGCAAGGACCTCAGAATTAGCCTGATAAATGCCTTTGTCGCTCACTGAAACATGACTTTCAAAAGCATCTAACTGCTCATTAACTGCCAGAGTAAACTCACTGACTACTTTTGATAAGCGCTCTAAATAAAAATATGAGTAGCCAGGTTTATCTGGCATACCCGATATTTCTTTTTTTACAGCCTGCCACTTTATATTTAAATTCGCGGCTGTCTCTTGGCTTATATCTGAGCCTGAATTGAGATCAAAAAGTAATCCATCCACATTCACAATTGACTGCTGCATGCTTTCTTGGGCACGCTGATCACCATCCACAAACAACAAAGAATCAATAAACGTGTGCGTAGCCAGGCCACTCAATCTCATCAAGCTTTGGTACGTTTTGGTTTCAACAGACAACTCTGCTGAATGCGAGTAGCTACCTGCTAAGAGTATAAAAGAGGCAATAAGCAAAATTGAATGACGTGTGATTTGAGCAAGGATATTTCTTATTTTTTTAACTAGCATAATCTTATAATCAACCTTATCCATTGATTAAGTAAAAAAGATTAAAAACCGATCATTATTCTAAATTCGCCCATAGGGGGGGGGTGACATCTACGAGAGCGTCGAGATTGTTAAAATTATTATAATCGTCGATTTTCATTACTACGCTTTTACGGCATAGCCAAAACAGATACTACCAATTCATGACACTTTTAACAAAAGGTCTTGTGAGTTTCTTCTTTGCACTCAAAGAAGCGTGATCTAGCTTCTGAAGCGCTTCAAACATATTTTCCATATGCCCTTCAACGTTCTTAACGACATATTTAGCTACATCTTCATGCATTTCAATTCCGCGATTTTTTGCTCTAAATTGTAGCGCTGAAACCTTGAACTCTGAACTCGGCTCATCGATTGAATAAACAAGACCCCAAACCAATCTTGAATATAAATCAGGCAACTTAATTCCAAGTTCGTCAGGTGACTTATCAGCCGCGAACAACAAATGCCCGCCACTGTCTCTTACACGATTAAACAAATGAAACAACGCTTCTTCCCAATCTGGTCGACCTGCAATTGCTTGTAAATTATCCAAAGCAATTAATGGCAAGCCTTCTAAGCTCTCAAAAATAGCAGGCGAATAATCAACCAATTCATCCAAGGGTAAATACACACTGTTTAAACCCTTGCTTTCGGCCTCATGACAAGCGGCCTGCAATAAATGACTGCAACCAGACCCAATAGTGCCGCTCACAAATATGCTTTGCTCGCCCTGTCCAGACGCGCTTAACTGTATTTGATTAGCAAACTCTTGGATTGCAGTGCTATAAAAATTTTCAAACGTTGCGTCATCACGTAACTGTACGCGTAACGGAAGCTGTTCTTCTACTTGCGGAGCCATTAGTTTTCCGAATAAAACTCTGTATCTTTGTAAATTTCATGTGCGTGGCGCAATAATACCACAATTATAGCCGCAACTGGCAGAGCCAATATTACACCAACAAACCCGAACAACTGACCACCAGCCATTATGGCAAATATAACGGCCACTGGATGAAGTCCAATTTTATCTCCTACCAATATGGGGGTTAAAAACATGGATTCAACAATCTGACCCACTAAAAAGACTGCAAATATTAAAATCAGGTGATAATCAAAACCAAATTGCACATATCCTGCTGCCATAGCAGCAGCGATTCCAATTACAAACCCCATATAAGGAACAATACTTGCGATACCCGCCACCAGAGCAACCAATAACGCAAGCTTTAAACCAACAGCCCACAAACCTAAACCATATATTAGAGCCAAGGCTGCCATCACCCACAACTGCCCCCTTAGAAAAGCACCTACCACATCATTGCATTCATGGCTTAGCTTAAGAGTTGTGGGTTGATACCTAACTGGAAACAAATTAAAAATTTTGGCCGTCAAAATATCCCAATCTCTTAATAGGTAAAAACCAACTACTGGTACCAGAGCTAAATTAGCGATTAAACCAATGAAATTCCCTGTAGATGCACTGCCAGTTACAATCAGTTTTGAAATTATGTTTTGAGCCGTCCCAAGTTGAGACATCAACTGCTCTTTTAATGAACCGGCATTAAACACTTCCGCCTCAACACCAAAAGTCGATATCACCCACGGAATAAATACCAATTGAATCCACTCAATTAAGTCAGGAATATGCCCGTAAGCAACCTTGACCTGATTGATTAGAAGCGGCACCAATAAAACGGTAACGCCCAGTAACATCAATGTAATAACAGAAAAACAGATGACAACAGATAATGTTCGACTCAATCCTAAGGTCTCTAAACGGTCTGCAATTGGGTCGCCTAGGTAACCAAATAACGCCCCCAATAAAAAAGGCATTAAAACCGGCTCTAAGCTTGCTATTAACCAGCAAGATAGAGAAAGTAATACCGCAATAACAACAAATTTATTACTAAGCTGAAATGTATTATTCAAAACTAAATCCTTTTAATTTTTGTCTTATGGACGCCATACGAACTCAGAAACAGGCTCAACACCTTCTTCCAACTCAATCAGCTCGCCCACAGCAGGCTTACTTGCTACCAATTTGTTATCTAATGACAGGGTTTGCTCTAACTGCTTAAAAGTGCCATTCAGGGCAAGCTCCATCAATACATCGTCACCTGACATTTTTACCAGAGATACCTGCTTTATAATTGCCAATTTATTTAAATACTTATTTAAACGACCGTAATCCTCAAGGGTTTTGACACGCCCTACATTGACCATCAAACCACCTCGCTTAATGGTCGATGGCTTTAATGCATATTCATCAGCTAATACCCTTGCTCCGGCACTCAAGCCCCAAAGAAGCTGGTCATCAAGGGTCTGTGACTTATATTCATACTCGTACTCTTCCCCTTTAAAATAAAACCGCCAATTTCCTACCCAGCTATTCTCATCTGGCTGATAGACGCGGCCAGCAAGAATTGATTCGGCCCCATAACGCTCACTGGCCTTCAGTACCCTTTCTTTATACAACCCCCACAACTGCACCATAGGTAACTTAATTGAGTCTTCTAAGTCGTAAACAGGCAAGACCAGCGGCAACCCCCGCTTTGCAGCGGCTGCATTAAGCTTAATCAAACCTTTATGTTCAGAGGCCTCTGTTAAAATTTGGCGCTCACCATCATCAATGGCCAACCAAGTCATGATTGTCGGGCGGTTCACACCCCAGCGTGGTAACTGGGCACTTTTAATGATCCGTTGAATGGATTTTCCTTCAAAACGCATATTTAGGTGACTTGAACCCGGTGGAATACCCGCTCCCCATTCACTCTCAGCTACACGAGTAAAACTAAACTGATACAAGTATTGGTCGGCAATAGCCAAAGCCTTATGAATCACAGGATGCTCAACAGGCACTGGAAAACCACTTACTTTATACAATACATCAGCAAGGCCTTTCTCTGCACCGGCCTTTCTAGCAGCAGAAGATTGATCAATTACAACAACTCGAGCGTCATATAAGCCCTCAACTTGCTTTCCACTTGCCTGAAAACTCAAAGCGATGGTTAAAAAGAATACAAATAAAAACTTCATTTCAGCTACTTCATTAAGAAAACTGGGGCTATTCTGACAAATATTGAGAAAATTACAGCCCCTAGCAAGAAAAACTCTGCTTTAAGGCCAGTAAGAATTCTAATAATGCGCGCCAAGTGCTAAAATCCGCCACCAAATTTTCTAACTGCAATTCATAGGGCTGCCTCATGAGCGAGCAAAACAAGTCTCTTAGTTATAAAGACGCTGGTGTTGATATTGATGCGGGTAACGCACTTGTCGACAACATTAAAGGCGTTGTAAAGAAAACTCGTCGCCCTGAAGTAATGAGCGGCATTGGTGGCTTCGCAGGATTATGCAGCCTACCAACCAAATACAAAGAACCTATCCTAGTATCGGGTACTGACGGTGTAGGCACCAAGCTGCGTCTTGCCATGGACCTTAACAAACACGACACAATCGGTATCGATTTAGTGGCCATGTGCGTTAACGACCTTATTGTTTGTGGCGCCGAGCCATTATTCTTCCTAGATTACTACGCTACCGGCAAACTAGACGTTGATGTTGCCACAAACGTAGTAACAGGCATTGGTGAAGGCTGCCTACAGTCGGGTTGCTCGCTTGTAGGTGGTGAAACCGCTGAAATGCCAGGCATGTATGAAGGCGGAGATTACGATCTTGCTGGATTCTGTGTAGGGATCGCTGAAAAAGCCGAGTTAATCGACGGAAGCAAAGTTAAAGAAGGCGATGTCATCATCGGTCTTCGCTCTTCCGGTGTTCACTCGAACGGGTACTCACTGGTTCGCAAAGTAATTGAAGTAGCCAATGCGGATCTAGAGCAAGACCTAGACGGTCAGACTCTAGGCGATGCACTACTTGCACCAACTCGTATTTACGTTAAACCAATCTTAAAAATGCTAGAAACCATTGATGCGCACTCTATATGCCACATCACAGGCGGCGGCATGTACGAAAACATCCCACGCGTTCTACCTGAAGGCACAAAGTGCATTCTAGACAGCGCAGCATGGGATCGCCCAGCCGTATTTAACTGGCTACAAGAAAAAGGCAACATCGATTGGCATGAAATGCACCTTACTTTCAACTGCGGCCTAGGCATGATCGTAGTCGTTGATGAAAAAGACGCTCAACAGACAATTGATATCCTGAACGCTGAAGGCGAAACAGCTACTTTAGTCGGTCGCATTGAAAAAGCGGGTGAAGGTGACGAGCAAGTCATCGTTAAAGGCGTAGACGAGGAATAATTCGTTGAAATCTGAAAAAGCTGAACCGGCTCGTATAGTTGTATTGATCTCAGGCTCTGGCAGCAACATGCAAGCCATTGCCGAAGCCTGCGTCAAAACAGAGATTGATGGTGAAATAGTCGCGGTAATTAGTAACCGCCCAGAAGTAATGGGCCTACAGCGCGCTAAAGAAATGGGCATTGCAACAGATGTTGTGGATCACACTCAATTTCCTACGCGCGAAGAGTTCGATGTAAATCTGATCCGCGCGATTGATGAATTCAGCCCAGACCTTGTTGTCTTGGCTGGCTTTATGCGCATACTAACCTCTGACTTTGTTCGTCGATACAAGGGTAGGATGCTAAACATCCACCCTTCTTTGCTGCCTAAGTATAAGGGATTAAACACACACCAAAGAGCACTGGACGCTGGCGATAAAGAAGCCGGTGTTACGGTTCACTTTGTAAGTGAAGACCTTGATGGTGGTGCCAACATCATTCAAGCAGTCGTACCCGTACTTGACGATGATGACGAAGGAACCCTTCGTTCTCGAGTTCAAATACAAGAACATGTTATTTACCCCATCGCGGTTAAATGGTGTGTAGAGGGTCGCTTAACCCTTAATAAAGGCGATGCATATTTCGATGGCAAAGCCCTACCTTCTCAAGGGTTAGAATTGTCTTAATAGGCAACAACCTTAAATAGTGAGCAAGCATTCCACTGCTCACTATTACCTCTCCCCTTTCAAAATCAAATCAATCGCATTCAAGCAGAACAGTCTATTCACTGGATTACTTTCGGTAACTGGGCTTATACTGCTAAATCAACAAAATAACTCTAATAAACACTGATATTCGTTTAGGCCAAATCATTGCTAAAATTCATACACATTTTCTTCTCTTTAATATTCTCACAATTTCTATATGCGGATAATGCAATCACAACCCCTATCGCAAAGGCCCTAATAAGTTTCACACCCTACACAGCCAAATACGAAGCCACATGGAAAGCAGGCTGGTTCCCAATCACCATTGATGCCACCAGAACATTAGAGAAAACAGAAGACCACTGGAAGATTTCATTCGAAGCCTACTCTTCTGTGGCAGATTTAAGCGAAATTTCCGAATTCGAGCTAATTGACCAACAAGTGACACCCATTAAATACCGGTATAAAACAAGCGGATTTCTTTCAAAAAAACTAAGAACACTTGAGTTTAACCGGGACGAAAACAAAACATGGCTGCCGTATAAAGACATCTGGGCAAACTATGACCTTACCCAGGAAGTACAAGACAGGCTTAGTTATCAAGAGCAAATCAGACTGGATTTAATGGCAGGGAAAACAAGCTTCTCTTACCCTGTAGCATATAAGGCTCGCTTAAAAACCTACCAATTTGAAGTTATCGGAGAATCAACAATCAAGACGGCCCAAGGCCTAACTCCTGTAATCGAAGTTAGACAAACAGGCCTCAAGAAAAAAGAGCACAACCACATTTGGTTCGCAAAAGACTATGAATTTATAATCGTCAAATTAAAATCAACCAAATCAAACGGCACAAGTAATACAATTAAACTCAAACATGCACAGATCGGCCAAAAAACACTCTCCGGCCTTTAATCCTTTAGTAACCCCCTGCAATCAAGTAGAATCACCCTCGTCCAGGGGGAGGCTAGGTTTTTTATATAAAACCCAGTCTGAGATGTCTATAAAAAGCGAACCCCTAGCACCTGATCCGGATAATACCGGCGTAGGGATGGAACTTTCTATCAGCATGCAAAAATCAAATTTTGCCGCCTACCCTGTTAACCGGGCCTTATTCAATTTTGAATTTTGGAAAAGACCCAATGAAAACCACCATTTTGATAAGCAGCATACTATTAGGCAGCACCAGCCTGATTGCACACGCTGAAGAAATAACAGAAGAAACAGCCCTAGATACAGTAAAAGTGTCAGCCGACTTTCGTGAATTGGATTTACAGCAAATCCCTTCTGCTATTACTGTTGTTGGCGAAGATGACATTCAGAACAGAAGTGCTGACCACTTAGAAAGCATCCTGTCTTTAGCTCCGAACGTTAATTTTTCATCAGGCGCATCTCGTGGCCGCTATTTTCAAATACGTGGCATAGGTGAGCGCAGCCAGTTTGTGGATGCTGTAAACCCTTCTGTAGGTTTAATTATTGACGGCATCGACATGACAGGATTAGGTGGCGCGGCAACATTATTTGATGTTGAACAAGTCGAGATTCTACGCGGCCCTCAAGGAACGGCATTTGGTGCCAATGCTTTAGCAGGTGCCATCAACATAAAAAGTAAGCAACCTACAAAAGAGACTGAAGGTTATCTAGAAGCAAAGGCCGGCAACTACAACACACAAGGATTAGGTGGCGCTATATCAGGAAGCTTAACCAGCAACCTTCAAGCACGATTTGCCATCAACACAACACTGTCTGATGGTTACATGGAAAACGTTCACTTAAATCGTGACGACACAAACAACATCGATGAGACCGTCGCCCGCGCCCAATTAAACTGGCAAGCGAATGGATATAATAGCTTCCGTTTTTCGCTGTTGAAATCCGATATCGACAATGGTTACGATGCATTTAGCTTAGATAACAATCGCACGACTTATTCTGACTCCCCAGGCAAAGACACTCAAGATACAACCGCATCCTCAGTTAAGTGGGAAAATACTTCCAATGAAAATTTCATTGTCGAAGTTTTAGCTTCATACAATGAAAGCGATATTGTATACGCCTACGATGAAGATTGGGCTTATGGAACATATGACTACCCTTCCTATGCCTGTATTACTTCGTCAGGTCCTTGTATAGCAGATTTTAATTATGACGCTACAGACGAGTACATTCGTAACTATGATCGCTCGAATATAGACATTCGGTTTCTTTCGAACACTGATAGTCGCTTATTTAACGAAACTACAAACTGGACTATGGGCATATACCACCTAAAAAGAGACGAATCACTTACTCGAAACCATATTGGAAATTATTTAGATGGCTCTCAATTTACGAGTGAGCTTAACCAGACCTCCACTGCTCTATACACTGAGCTATCGAGTCAAATAAGCAATGAAACGATATTAACTTATGGTGTTCGCATTGAGGATTGGACAAATGATTATCAAGACTCAGGTGCGATCAATGAAAATAAAAACGAAGTGCTTTGGGGCGGTAAAATAACCCTTGAAAACATGCTAAATTCCTATCAACTTGCTTATGGCTCTTTAGCCCATGGTTACAAAGCAGGTGGTGTTAACTCCAACCCAGATGTATCGATTGAAAATCGTACATTTACCACTGAGACCAATAACTCTATAGAGATCGGTTTAAAATCAAGTTTACTAAATGACGATTTGACTACACGCATCGCAGTGTTTTACATTCAGCGTAAAGACCAACAAGTTAAAAGTTCTTACCCTGAAACGGTAGGCGAAGCAGAGGTGTGGAAAGAGTATTTATCCAATGCAGCCGAAGGCCATAATTACGGCCTAGAAATTGAAAGCCACTGGGATATTACTCCAACGATAAACTGGGATTTAAGTTTAGGTTTATTGAAAACTGAATTTACTGATTACTCCTATACTGATGAAGATAGTAATTTCATCGATAAAGACGGAGATGCTCAAGCACATGCCCCTGAGTACAGTTTGGCCACAGCATTTACTTTTCGGTTGCAAGAACACATCAATCTGAGAGTTGAAAGCGAAGCTAAGGATGAATTCTATTTTTCTGACAGCCACTATGAAAAATCTAGGTCATTTGTGCTTATTCACGCACAGCTCCAGTATCAAAAAGACAACTTAACAGTGTCATTGAATGGCCACAATCTTACTAACAAAGATTATGCTGTACGAGGGTTTGGCTTTGACAACGACCCAAGAACTGACAATGATCCAACACAACACATTCAACTTGCAGCACCACGCTTGATTAGCCTAAACGGCCGTTACAATTTCTAACATACAATGGGTTGCTTACGCGGCCCTTTTTGGAGCAACTCATGGAACTCTCAGTAGAAATAAGCAAATACCCCCTAGCAGATGATTACATCCCTGCCATTAAAAGCTTCATTGACCGTCTTCAGGCAATCGAAGGCTTAAGCGTCGTGGGCAATACCATGAGCACACAAGTATTTGGTGATTATGACCTAGTCATGGACACCCTTAAAAAAGAAATGAAATATTCATATGAGCAATTTGGCAAAGCCATTTTTGTATGTAAATTCATAGGCACTAATTTAGACCCTGCGCTCAATCCTCACGGCGACCAATAAATAGAGTTTATCAATGGAACAAGAACCTCAAACCTTTACTGAAATCTTCATGCAAGGGGTTACTACTGCTTTGCAAGCCATGAGCTTTCTAGAAGTAATCGCGGTGTTACTTGGCTTTGCTTACATTTTTCTAGCCATGAAAGAAAACAGCCTATGCTGGTATGCCGCTTTTGGTAGCACGGCCATATTCAGTTGGCTGTTCTTTGATGTGAGCTTAATTATGGAGTCAGCGCTAAACGTTTATTACTTAGCAATGGCAGTTTACGGCTGGTATGTTTGGAATAAAGTAAACGACACAGATAAACAGTCAAGCACACTGCCCGTTACCACCTGGTCAGTAAAACAACATGTGCTATCTATTACATCTGTCATTATTTTATCGCTATTCAGCGGTTACTTTCTAAACAACCACACTACTGCCGTCATGCCTTACCTTGATTCGTTTACAACATGGGGAGCGGTACTCACGACCTACATGGTTGCCAAAAAAGTACTAGAAAATTGGATATACTGGATTGTCATTGATACGTTGGCCATATACTTGTACATTGATAGAGAGCTTTATTTAACTGCATTACAAATGGCTGTATATGTCGTCCTTTGTTTTATCGGTTTCAATGCTTGGTTGCAATCATATAAAAAATCCATTTAGACAATAAGAATAAAATGCTCTCAGACCATACAAGCGCATTAATTAAAGACTGGAAGCTCTGGCCAAACATTTGTCCGGAGCAACCTAATAATGATAATTTTAAAGCACTGGTTAAAGGGCTAACCAATAGTAATCTTCTATTCAAATCTGAAGACACACACTCCCATACCAAATATGTGTTCCGGATTAATGCTCAAAATGCTCAATCCCTTGGCTTAAATCGTCACGCCGAATGGCATATTCATCAATGCATTGCTCAATACAATATCTGTAAACCTTATGTGTACAGAGATCCAAAAGATATTTATTGGATTCGCCCGTTTATAGAAAGCCAAACACTACAAGAAACACTCCTTAACTGCTCAGAGCAAGATACAAGCATTTATTTAAAAACTGTGGCCAAGAAATTAAAAATGACCCACAGCATTCCATTGTCTTCTGCTTGGCCAAACATAGACTTTAAACAAAGAACAGATCATTACTGGAAACAGGTCCTAAAACAGATTGAAGACTCGAAGGCGCTCAGTGACGCTCTTTCAGCTTATAAAAGCGAGATAGACATCCAACTTAAAAGCCCTGGTTATTCACTTAGGCTCTGCCATATGGATCCAAATCCAAATAACTGGATCATAGACACTGACAACATATATTTAATTGACTGGGAATACGCAGCGATAGGGAACCCTGCTTGGGACATCGCTGTTTTTTGTGACAGCTGCAATTTAACGAATGAACAAAAAGAACAGTTTTTAAAGGATTATGGCAACGGGCAAATCAAGTTGTCTCAACTTGAATTTGCAGATCGACAAATGAAATACCTGTCTGCATTATGGTATTGCGTGCAAAAAATCATATCACCGGAAAATCTGCTGCCCGCTTTAGACGAACTAATAAAGCAGTCATAAAGGTAAAGTACAGATCCCAACAACAAAAAAGCCAGTTAAATACTTAACTGGCTTTTTTGTATATAACCTACAGCTTCAGATTAATCAGTCATCACCCATACGTGACGAAATAGCACCCTGCTGGTTCTTATATTTGGCATTATCTCGAGACAAATAAGGTCGCTTAGCAGGGCTGGACAAGGTCTCAAAACTTAACGCACAAATTATCATTTCTGGTTTAAGCGCTAAAGGCATTTTACCTAAATTATAAAACTCTAGAACCACCTGACCTTTCCAACCAGGGTCAATCCGACCTGCCGTCACATGCACCATCAATCCCAAACGTGCCAAACTTGATCGGCCATCTAGCCAACCTACAAGGTCATCAGGGATTTCAACGGATTCAAGTGTAGAACCCAATACCAATTCACCCGGGTGAATAAAAAAATCATCGCCCTCTTCAATAATGATCTCTTTACCCATCACCTGATCAATATCTTTATTTAACTGCTCTCGTTCGCCAGATAAATCCAAGAAGGGAACTGAGTTATTACTGAACACTCGAAAATGATTAGCCAAGCGCAAATCAACACTAATACCTGAAATAGCTTTTGTTTCCGGTTGAGGTGTTAGCTTGATATGACCACTTTCTAGTGCCGCTTCTATATCGCCATCACTTAAACGCATGTAAACCCTTAACACTTTGTGTTGAATAATAGATACAATTGCGCAGATTCTATCAGATTATTACGGCTTTAATAGCGCCCAAATGAAGCAAACATCGACACCTAACAGTAGCAACCACATTACCGAGCGACTTAAAGCGCTCTCGCGAAGCTATGCACATATAGGTCACCGTCAGGCCATCCTTGTATCTGGCGACCTATTATGGGGCTGGGACCTTGTTTATGACTACCTTCAAAATGCGTCAAGCACTCTATTAGTCACAAGTAAAACAAGCCCTTTGCAATCCTTAATTGAAAAGCAATCAGTCAGCATTCAGACCGTACGCCCAGACAAACCCAGCACCATGCTTGGCTTTGATTGCTCAAACGCAATTATTGATTGCACTGAAGGTTTCTACCCAGACGCCCTAACCTCAATTTCCGGCACCATCCAGCCAGGGGGATTCCTATTCATCATCTGCCCTCTGATAAAAGATTGGCCAACAATTGAAGATGAGTTTGCTAAAAAGAGAACATCTTATGGCCAGACAGGGATAGCTAATAGCCCATACACCATTAAGCGATTTTTGGATCAGTGCCAGCAGGGCCAAGCCTTGTTGTTTCAACAAATCAGCTCAGATAAAAAAACATCTAAAGAAAGCCTTGAGATCTCCGAGCATTTATATACACCCGAGGATCAAGCCGAACAGCCCCCCTCCACCTTGAAAAGCACAGATAATACGGCTCCATGGGGCTTACCTAACACTGCCAATGCACAGCAAGTTCAAATACTAAATGAAATTAAGCAGCAGACTCTAAGCTCCTTGAGCAGTGAACCCCTAAGCACCCTTAGGGGTCAAAAAAACACAGCAAAGCACTTCCACATCATCCAAGCCGATCGCGGCCGCGGCAAATCACACCTACTTGGCTTGATTGCCGATTCATTAATAGAATCGAATATAGATAACGGTATAAAGTCTTATATAACAGCACCCAACAAAGCTGCCATTCGATCTGTTTTTGATGCCCAACAAAGCACAAACACGGCCCTAGAGTTTATTTCACCAGAGCGGGTGCTAGAGACAGTAAAACCCAATGATATATTGCTAGTAGACGAAGCCGCCAGCTTACCTTTACCATTATTAATGGCCTGGTCCCTACAATATAATTCCATCATTTTTTCTACTACGACACATGGATACGAGGGCACCGGTAAAGGGTTTCAAATACGCTTCGTGAATCATTTAAAGCAGCTAAACTCAAACGTCTACGAACACCGGTTAAGCCAGCCAATTCGATACGCAGAAAACGACCCATTAGAAAACATCATGTTTTCAGGTTTTTGCCTAGACTCCGAACCCAAGGGCTTGGTACTCAACAGTCATTCCATGAACAACGCCCAAATAAACTGCAGAGAGATCACCAGTCACGAATTAACTCTCTCACAGAACTTACTAGAAGATCTATTCGCCCTACTGGTGCAAGCTCATTATCAAACAAGACCAAGCGACTTGAGAGATATTCTTGATTCACCCAGCATTCGAATATTCGCTCTTTTTATTACTCATGACAAAATAGATTATCTAGCGTCAGCCTGTCTAACAACTAATGAAGGCAACTTCGGCGACAATGAAGACACGTTAATTAAAAACATCATTAATGGATCTCGCCGACCAAAGGGGCATTTAACCCCTCAGGTATTAACTCTACACATGGGGCAAAAAGAAGCGCTTAAACTAAATTGCGCCCGTATTGTACGCATTGCTACCCTGCCAAACTTGCAAAACCTAAATCATGGATCAAGTCTTCTTAATTTTGCTCACAGCGCACTGCTAAAAGATAATTATGACTACATAGCCTCTAGCTATGCAGACACCCCTGATGTTAATGGCTTTTGGAATAAAAATGGTTTTAGCATAGTAAGGACAGGCAATAAGCTAGATAAATCCAGCGGTACAAAAAGTAAACTAGTATTAAAAGCGCTTTCTGATAAAGGGCTCAAACTGGTTAATGACTGCAAAATATTTTTCAAAAATCAATCAAACGAATACCAAACGTACAGCGACTTGAATGACAGTGACAAAAAGTTAGTTAGTATATTTATTAATGAAACAGGCAGCTACGAAGCCGTAAAAGATATCCTAGAGCGAAGCCATAATTGGCCCACCCACTTCAAAAAAGCATTCCCAAAAAAAGCGAGCGCAGAATTTAGAACCCTAGTAAGTAACTGGACAGCCATCTGAATACCGGATATATCGCACCACTAAAACTAGACTCACAAAAAAAGGCGCTGATTAAGCGCCTTGTCTATTCAAACAATCCGTTTGATATTTATATAAATGCGGTGATCAATCATCTGAAATCTGAATATCAGGCACAACACCACTTTTTTGTAAGCTTAGCGCAGCGGCTAAATTGCGTGCGGTTTGTCGATACATCATAGCCACATCACATTCAGGATCATCTGCAACCACAGGCACTCCCGAATCAGATTGCTCTCGAATGTATTTTGACAAAGGTAACGACCCTAATAAGCGTGTATTAAATTCTTCAGCTATTTTATCCGCGCCCCCTTCACCAAAAATATGCTCTACGTGTGCACAGTTACTGCAAATATGTATCGACATATTTTCTATGACACCCAATACAGGAATATTCACTTTACGAAACATTTCAACGCCTTTCTTGGCATCAAGCAATGCAATGTCTTGAGGGGTAGTTACCACGACTGAAGCCGACACAGGTACCTTTTGAGATAAGGTTAATTGAATATCCCCTGTGCCCGGTGGCATATCAACCACAAGGTAATCCAGGTCTTCCCATAAGGTCTGAGTAATAAGTTGCTGCAACGCACCACTTACCATAGGCCCACGCCAAACCATTGGTGTGTTTTCTGTAATTAAATAAGCCATCGACATAGACTGAAGCCCAAGAGCCATAACGGGTTTAAAGAACTTCTCTTGAACCGTCTCTGGGCGAGTACCTTCCGCAACACCCAACATCATACCTAACGAAGGGCCGTAGATATCGGCATCTAATATCCCCACCTTAGCGCCGTCAGCTGCCAATGCTAAAGCAAGGTTAACGGATGTTGTGGATTTACCCACTCCACCCTTACCGGATGCCACAGCAATGATATTTTTTACGTTTGCTATATTCGCAAGGTTTTCATGAGCCTTATGTGAACTCACAGCCCAATCTAAATTGACTTCTGCGCTCCCGACACCGTCGATATTCTCAATGGCATGCTGCAACATCTGGCAGATACCATCCTTCAAGTATTCACTAGGGTACTGTAAAAACAGCTGAACCTTGACTATGCCATCTTTAATATCAATGCTTTTAACCGCATCAGCCTCGAACAGATCCGTATTCAAATACGGGTCTTGATACCCTTTTAAGGCTTCTTCTACTTGCGCTTGTAACTGGTCAGCCATGAAAATCTCTCTTAATAAATACGTGAAGTGCTCTATGACACTTACTATGGCAAATTCAATATCCTACTAATGGGGTCGGATTTTACATTTTTAAAGGGTCTAGGTCACACACAGTTCATCTGAAAGGCTTATTAATGCCACTAACGTCGATAGACAAAACTCATTCAAAGCAATCCCCCATTACCACTACATCCTATATGGGCCCTACATCCGCGCCTATTATTCTGCTATGATTCGGCGCAATTTTGTATACAAACCAGTTCTGAGAAGCTCACTATATGTCTACCCGCCGGATTCTTGTAACCAGTGCCCTCCCTTACGCTAACGGCCCTATCCATCTAGGCCACATGCTGGAATACATCCAAACGGATATCTGGGTGCGCTTTCAACAGTCCAGAGGACATCAATGTACTTACGTCTGCGCTGATGACGCACATGGCACAGCCATCATGTTACGCGCTCAAAAAGAAGGCATCACACCTGAAGAACAAATTGCTCGCGTTCAAGCCGAGCATGAAAAAGACTTTGGTGAATTCTTAATCAAGTTCGATAACTTTGGGTCGACACACAGTGAAGAAAACCGTGAGCTTTCAACCACCATATACAATCGTTTAAAAGAAAACGGGCACATTAACGTTCGCGGTATCAAACAGTTATTCGACCCTGAAAAAGAAATGTTCTTAGCCGACCGCTATGTAAAAGGTGACTGCCCTAAATGCAAAACACCGGATCAATACGGCGACAACTGTGAAAATTGTGGTGCAACGTATAACGCTGCCGAACTGATTAACCCGAAATCGGTAATGTCAGGTGCTACACCTGTTGAAAAAGAATCTGAACATTACTTTTTCAAACTTCCAGAATTTCAAGAATTCCTAAAAGGCTGGACTCGCTCAGGCACACTGCAAACCGAAGTGGCCAACAAGCTAGCCGAATGGTTAGACAGCGACCTAAGAGAATGGGACATCAGCCGTGATGGTCCTTATTTTGGCTTCGAAATTCCAAACGCTCCAGGTAAATATTTTTACGTTTGGTTAGACGCCCCTATCGGCTACATGGCCAGCTTCAAACAGCTGTGTGACAAAACTGACAACGACCTTAAATTTGATGACTACTGGAATAAAGACAGTGAAGCCGAGGTTTACCACTTCATTGGCAAAGACATCATTAACTTCCACGCCTTGTTTTGGCCTGCCATGCTAACCAGCGCAAACTTCCGCACACCAAGTGCTGTGTGGGCTCACGGTTACGTAACCGTGAACGGCGCTAAAATGTCTAAGTCACGGGGCACATTCATTAAAGCCCGTACCTACCTAGACAACCTACAACCTGAGTACCTACGCTATTACTACGCAGCTAAACTTAATAACAAGGTAGATGATTTTGATTTAAACCTTGAAGACTTTGCTCAGCGCGTAAACTCAGACCTAGTAGGCAAAGTAATCAACATTGCATCACGCTGTGCCGGCTTTGTTAAAAAAGCAGGTGGCGTACTTGCAGCTGAACTGCCTGAACCAGAATTACTTCAAAGCTTTGTCGATAAAGGCGATGAAATTGCTCAGTATTTTGAAAACCGTGAATTCAGTAAAGCCATTCGTGAAATCATCGCCCTTGCCGACCAAGCCAATGAATACATTCACGAAAAAGAACCTTGGGCGCTAGCCAAGCAAGAAGGCAAAGAAGCTGAAGTGTTAGGCATATGTTCTTTAGGCGTAAACTTGTTCCGCCAACTAATGGTGTACTTAACTCCGGTTGTACCAGAGATGAGCGCAAACACCATTGCATTCTTGAACATTGAAAACCTAAACTGGGATTCAAGAAAAACGGCTTTAACCGATCATGCAATCAACAAATTCAAACCTCTAATGAATCGCATTGAAAAAGACAAAGTTGATGCCATCGTAGAAAAAGAAAAAGCAGACGCTGAAGCCGATGCAGCAGCCAATCCGGTCGCTGCTAAACCAGCCTCTGGTTTAAGCGAGCCAATAGCTGACGAAATTGAATTCGATGACTTTGCCAAAGTAGACTTAAGAATCGCTAAAATCGTTGATGCTGATCATGTGAAAGGTGCAGGTAAGTTATTGCAGCTAACACTGGATATTGGTGAAGGTAAAACACGCAACGTGCTTTCTGGCATAAAGTCGGCTTACAAACCTGAAGACTTAATTGGCAAGCACACTGTCATGGTCGCTAATCTTAAACCTCGTAAAATGAAGTTTGGTATTTCTGAAGGCATGGTTTTAGCCGCAGGCCCTGGTGGCGATGAGATCTGGCTATTAGAACCGCACGAAGGCGCTCAGCCTGGCATGCGGGTCATGTAATCGACAGCATGAACGGTATGCGTCACTCTAAATAGAGTCACGCTTACCGTTCAAACTTCCCTCCCTTTATAAATCACAACACCGATATACTGGCTATACTGAACTGACTTGGTTAATCAAAACCACTAACGAGTCGGCTACTTTATGATAGCGCTTAAAAAAATCGGACTTTTTATACTGCTACTATCCAATGCGATAACCGCTGCTGCATGCACCAGCCCTACCACCTTTCAAGCAGGTCCTTTTTTCTCTACTTCCTTAATTATTCGCTTTTGGCAACCTTTTACCATCGCACTACAAGAAAGCACGGCATGCGAAACAAACATTAAAACTTCCCCTGACTATACCGCTTACCTAAAAAACATTTTAAACAAAGAAAACGACATATATGTGGTTCCTGATCATTATGTATCCGCCTTACAAGACTTAGGCTACAAGCCTATTTTAGCCAGCCATAAAACCGCTCAAATTTACTTTGTTAGTCGACACCCATTAAAACATGGCAATTTAAAAGCATTGCATGGCGATGTCATCACGGTTCCTAGTGAGTACACTCGCGCCTACCTAGAACTGAAGTCCTGGTTAAAGACCAATGGCGTTTTCGATAAAGTTACATTTGATTTCAATCACAGCCATGATTCGGCTGCCATGCTGATGCTAAAAGGAGAGCGAAGCTCGACTGTTATCCTTGCCTCTATTTACGACAAACTCCCAAACTTCATTCAGGACAAATTCAGCGTAGTGAAACTTAACGCCCATGCAGGGGCATATTTGATGGCTAATGAAACATTAGACACAGACATTATTAATGGAATGATCAAATCACTAGGTAAGCTAAACTTTCAGAGTTGGCATAAGGTGGAGACCGTACCAGACGAACCCTATAGCGATGAATTTAGAGTTCAACTCAGCAAATTCAAACAAACCCACAAGCTTTAACCCTTATATTGATAACAACACAAAGAAAAAACCTCCTGGCAATCAAATGAGCACCCTGCTTATAATTGACTATATTTACTGTATGAAAAAAATTTTATTGGCTGCTCTGCTTTGTTCTAGCTACTGTGTTAACGCTTGTGAAAAGCCATACCGCATGCAAGTTGGTGCCTTTTTTGACTCGTCTAGCGTGGTGACATTTTGGAGTGACTTCGCACAAGAAATCTCCAAACACACAAAATGCCCTACCAATATGCACCCTGCAAAGTCGTACAAGCAACATCTAATCGACACTCTAAATTCTAAAGGTGACATTTTTATCGTTCCAACCTATTACGTTCCTGTGCTTGAACAATACGGCTTGAAGAATGTCATTACGACTAATGCACTTACACAAACTTATCTTGTCACCAAAAAACAATACGACCCCCACAACCTCCTAACTCTACGCAATACAAACATTCAACTTTCAAGTGAGTATTCCGGTGCCTATTTAATAATGTCCAAAAAACTGAGAAAACTGAACCTATTAAGTACGGTGACATTCAAATTTGGCAGCTCTTTTCAGTCTAATGCGATGAGTGTTATCAGAGGAAACATGGACGCAGCAGTCATATTATCACCAGCATTCGACCCGCTGCCTGACAGTATTAAATCTAAGGTTAATTACAGCACCATCTCTGAAAGTTTTAATAGCGGCTCTATCATGGTAAAAACTGACTCACTTAAAGACCTAACAAAAGCGATCATTGCATCTAAAGACTCGATCAAATTATTAACCTGGATCAAAGCCAAAAAAGATTCCCACCACTCGGAACTAAGCAAACTGTTTCAGCTGCAAGTTAATGAAATCCTTAAAACCTCCAACACAAACAACCAAACCAACAAATAGATAAAAAAAGCATCCTTTATCGACTTAGTCGATTAATCCTATTGTTAATTTCAGTCAACACATTGTTCAGCTCAGCTTGTACGCTTAGCTGTGTTCTAGGATAATATGCGCCCGAAAACCCCATATAATCGGTTTTAAAGCGATTTTTGCTACTTTTTTAGATTATATCGGGCCAACAATGACGAATTAGAGAGCAGTCATGACCGATTACATCTTAATTCTGGTTTCGACCATATTAGTAAACAACTTCGTACTGGTTCAGTTTTTAGGTTTATGCCCTTTCATGGGGGTTTCAAACAAACTAGAAACAGCCATTGGCATGTCTGCGGCCACCACATTTGTTTTGACACTGGCTTCGCTTAGCTCTTACCTAGTATACGAATACCTTTTAATCCCGCTGGATATCGAATACCTAAAGACCATTTCATTCATCATGGTGATCGCTGTGGTTGTAGGCTTTACCGAAATGGCCATCCGTAAAAGCAGTCCTTTGCTTTATCGAGTGCTGGGCATATTTTTACCGCTTATTACCACTAACTGCGCGGTATTGGGTGTCGCCCTTCTAAACATCAAACGCGAAAATGGTTTTATGGAGTCCATTCTTTATGGATTTGGTGCCGCGGTAGGCTTTTCTTTGGTCTTGATCTTTTTTGCAGCTATGCGAGAGCGTATCGCTGTGGCTGATGTACCAAAAGCATTTCAGGGCAGCGCCATCGCAATGATCACAGCAGGTCTAATGTCATTAGCCTTCATGGGCTTTACTGGCCTAGTGTCGATTTAAGGGGTAATTCAATGACAAGTTTTATCGTTGCGGTCAGCGCACTTGTAATTTTAAGCTTAATTTTTGGAGCCATCTTAGGCTTTGCGGCCATACGCTTTAAAGTTGAAGGCAATCCACTGGTTGAGCAAATTGACGCCCTATTACCGCAAACTCAATGCGGCCAATGCAGCTACCCAGGTTGCTCACCTTATGCCGAAGCCATAGCCAAGGGTGAAGAAGGCATCAACAAATGCCCTCCTGGTGGCGAATCGACCATTCAAGCCATTGCTGACTTATTAGGCGTTGAACCAGAACCACTTGATGCCGAACATGGCACCGAAAAAGAATCAGCCATGGTTGCTGTGATCCGCGAAGATGAATGTATAGGTTGCACAAAATGCATACAAGCCTGCCCTGTTGATGCAATATTAGGTGCGGCCAAACAAATGCATACCGTTATCGAATCGGAATGCACGGGTTGCGACTTATGCTTAGAACCATGCCCTGTCGATTGTATTGATATGGTGCCAATAGACGGAGGCCTTCCTGCCTGGCACTGGGATAAACCAATACAGATCATTGCAACAGATGCAGGCAATACAGATGCATTAAATGAAGGGAAAGCGGCTTAATGAACACTTCATTTAACTTGTTTGATTTTGTGGGTGGCGTACACCCAGCTGAAAATAAAACTCAAAGCACACAATCCTCGATTAGCTCTGCTGGAATACCTGAAAAGCTGGTATTACCTTTGACACAACACATTGGGGCACAATCAAAACCACTGGTAAACGTAGGTGATACGGTACTTAAAGGCCAATTGATCGCTGCCGCTCAAGGTTTTATTAGTGCGAACCTACATGCACCAACATCAGGTAAAATCACAGCAATTGAAGACAGAGCCATTGCTCACCAGTCTGGTTTAAGCGACCTTTGCATCGAAATCACCACTGACAAACAAGATAAATGGATAGAACACTCAGGTATCGCTAACTACCAAGATATCGATGCAAGCCAACTGATCAGTTTGATTCAGGAAGCCGGAGTGACAGGAATGGGCGGCGCAGGCTTTCCAACCCACGTTAAAGTCTCAGCTAAACCTGACGCCATAAAAACATTGATCATCAACGCAGCTGAGTGTGAACCCTATATCACAGCTGATGACATGCTAATGCAAGAAAGAGCGAACGATGTCATATCTGGCATCCAAATTCTGGCTCACATATTAAAGCCAGAATCGGTACTAATTGGCATCGAAGACAACAAACCAAAAGCAGCTGAAGCACTAAACCTAGCCTTAAAAGAATCACCTGAAAACACCTTAATTGAAGTGATTGTCATACCAACCAAGTACCCTTCTGGTGGCGAGAAACAATTAATACAAATACTGACAGGTAAAGAAGTACCCAGCGGCGGCCTGCCATCTAGTCTTGGTATTGTTTGCCATAACCTAGGGACTGCTTACGCAATCAACAGCGCAATCACCAAGGGTGAACCACTAATCAGTCGAATCACCACCATGACGGGTAATGCATGTGCCGCACCTCAAAATTACGAAGTTCTAATTGGCACGCCTGTTAAGCACTTATTAGAAGTCAGCAATACCGACATTAAAAATACAAGCAGGCTTGTTATGGGCGGCCCTATGATGGGCTTCACCATAGATCAAATTGAAACCCCAATAATAAAAGCCAGCAATTGCATTATTGCCGCAACCAAACAAGAACTGCCCGACCCGGCTATGGAACAAGCATGCATTCGCTGCGGCATGTGCACCGAAGCTTGCCCTGCTCAATTGCTGCCACAACAACTTTACTGGTTCTCAAAAAGCAGCAACTTAGAGCAAGCTGAAAGCCATAACATTGCCGACTGCATTGAATGCGGCGCTTGTTCATATGTTTGCCCAAGCAATATCCCACTGGTTCAATACTATCGTTTTGCTAAAGGCGAAATAAAACAAGCAACCGCAGACAAGCTAAAAAGCGATCGTGCAAAAGTTCGTTTTGAAACCCGCCTTGCAAGACAAGAACGTGAAGCCGCAGAAAAAGTCGCTAAACGACAAGCACGCGCGGAAGCCGCCGCAAAAAAACAAGCACAAAAGAAAGCCGCTCCTGCTCAAGAAGCTAGCGACAGCAAAGCTCCACCAGCAGCTGACATCGAACTATTACAAAAGAAGTTTGATGCAACAAAAGCGGGTGTCACAAAAACCAAAGAAAAACTCGCCATTTTACTTGCAGATGAAAATGCTGACCCTGAAAAAATAGAATTATTAAAAGGTGCCTTGACTAAAGCCCAAACTAAAATGAAAGATGCCGCCAAAGTAATGGCTGAAGCTAAAAAAGCTGAGAAAGCATCCGCGTTTACCTCTTCAGACAAAGGCGACCCTAACACACCAGAACGCCTCAAGAACAAACTAGACCTTGCTCAATCTCGACTAGAAACTGCAAACAAACGCCTTGAAGAAGCTAAGGCAGAAAACAGTGATAAGATCGAAGCATTTGAAACGGCCGTTACCAAGCAACTTGAGCGCGTGAACGATGCAAAACTCGCTCTTGAAACTGCCATAAAAACAAGCGCTACAAACAATGTACCAGCCTCAGTTGATTTAGAAACATTAAAGCAAAAAGTGCTGGCTGCTCAAACCCGTGTCGATAAAGCCAATGAGCGATTAAACATGGCAAAAGAGCAAAACTTAGAAACAGTAGGCGCACTACAAACAGGTTTAGACAAACAAACATCTAAACTAGTCGATGCCAAAGCAGCGTTAGAGCAAGCCTCTACCGAGGAAGCTAAATAAATGAAATTACCGAATATAAGCTCACCTCATACAACACGCCCGTTTAGTACCAGCAATGTCATGCTAAACGTATTAATGGCGCTTATTCCTGGCATCATTGCTCTTACTTATTTTTTTGGCCCAGGCCATTTAATTCAAGTACTCATTGCCTCTACCGTTGCCTTAGCAAGCGAAGCGGCCGTCATGAAACTGCGCAAGCGCCCTATACTCTTTTATCTAAAAGATTACAGCGCATTACTAACTGCTATTTTACTGGCCATATCTCTTCCTCCGTATGCACCATATTGGGTAACCATTATTGCAAGTGCATTTGCAATTATTGTGGGTAAGCACCTATACGGTGGCCTTGGTCAAAACCCTTTCAATCCTGCCATGATTGGTTTTGCTTTAGTGTTGGTTAGCTTCCCGGTTCCCATGACCACCTCATGGAGCGCCCCAGCAGAGTTATTGCCAGCAGCCTTCTCAAGTGGCATCTCATTTTCTGATGCCATGACTTACATATTCTCTTCTCGTGAGACCATAGATTCAATCACGTCAGCAACCCCTTTAGATGCTTATAAACATCAAGTTGCACTGGCAACAGAAAGTGAAATTTATCAAAACCCCTTATTCAAAGGGACTGACCATTCAAGCTTTATCGTCTTAGCTTGGGAATGGGTAAGCATAGGGTTTTTATTGGGCGGCCTTTACCTTTTATGGAAGCGCATATTCACTTGGCACATTCCAGTCAGCTTGCTTGCATCACTGGCTTTATGCAGTCTTATTTTTGGATGGGATGCAGACAGCTTTGTCCCCACTTCTTTGCATTTGTTCGCCGGTGCTACCATGCTGGGTGCTTTCTTTATTGCAACCGACCCCGTATCAGCTTCAACCACTCCGTTAGGCAAACTTATTTACGGTGCTGGCATTGGTACATTCATTTATGTTATTCGTACCTGGGGCGCCTACCCTGATGCAGTTGCTTTTGCTGTACTGCTTATGAATTTCGCAGCACCATTTATCGACCAATACACTCAGCCTCGTACTTATGGTCATAACAAACCTAAGCGCGGCCTTGCGGCAAAAAAATAAAGGTTGAACCATGACAGATACAAACAAAGATAAAAACGAAACAGCACAAGTCGACGACGTCAATGCAAGCGCAGAAGAACAAGAAATGACGCTTGCGCAATCTGTGGCTAAAAATGCCATTGGACTCGCTCTATTTGCCTTTATTACTGCAGGCGTCATTGCTCTTACGCAGCAAACGACGGTTGAAAAAATAGATTTCAACATTGCAGAAGCACAAGCAAAGGCTTTATATGAAATCACACCTAAAGACACCGTCGACAACGATTTACTGAATGATGCTTATGACCTTTATGCCGAATCAGCAAAAACACTGCACAATATCAGATTACTGGGCCCACTAGACAAGCGCGCCATGGTGTATTTCGCAAAATTGAACGGACAAACCCACACCCTAATTTATCCAACTGTTGCACCTGACGGCTACACCACTGCCATTAAATTATTAGTTGGCGTAAGAACCGATGGCACACTATCTGGCGTTCGAATAGTTGATCATAAAGAAACACCTGGACTGGGTGACAAAATAGACATTAAAAAATCAGACTGGGTCATCGACTTCGAAGGCAAGTCTTTAGCTCTACCCTCGATTGAAAAATGGAAAGTACAAAAAGACGGGGGCGATTTTGATCAATTCACAGGCGCCACCATCACACCCAGAGCCGTCGTTAACGCCGTTAAAAACACACTTATTTTTCACCAAGAAAATTCTGATGCCATCCTAAAGTTAAAACAACGATCAGATCAAATGCAGAATAAAACTGAGGAGCAAAACAAATGAGTACAAAATCGCTTTCTCAGATTAGCAAAGATGGCCTTTGGACAAACAACCCCGCACTGGTTCAGCTGTTAGGGCTTTGCCCACTTCTGGCCGTAACAGGAACGGTTGTTAATGCTCTGGGGCTTGGCCTTGCAACCATGCTTGTTTTAGTAGGCTCTAACATGGCCGTTTCCTTGGTCAGAAACTACGTTCCAAATGCCGTACGACTCCCTGCTTTCGTAATGATAATTGCGTCTTACGTAACCTGCACAGAACTACTGATGCAAGCTTATACCTATGAACTTTATACAGTACTTGGAATTTTCATCCCATTAATTGTTACCAATTGCGCAATTCTAGGGCGTGCCGATGCATTTGCCTCTAAAAATCCAATTATCCCTTCTGCCTTAGATGGCTTCATGATGGCCATGGGTTTTGCTGTTGTTTTATTGCTTCTAGGGGCCATGCGAGAAGTGATTGGCCAAGGCACCTTATTTAGCAATATGGATTTATTATTTGGTGAAAGCGCTAAAGCTTGGAAGATTACGCTATTTTCTGACTACCCTGACTTTTTATTCGCCATTCTGCCACCAGGTGCGTTTGTTGGTATGGGCTTATTAATCGCATTTAAAAACATTATCGACCAAAAAATAAAAGAAAACGAAGAACGTAAAAAAGCCCCTGTTATTTCAGGCAGCAAGCGTGTTCGCGTAACAGGTAAGATCACCTAAAGTAATTGGCCGGTAAAACAGAAACAATATTATGAACAAAGGCATTCGAACTGAAATTTTCACTCGCTTACGCAATGAAAACCCTAATCCGGAAACGGAATTAGAATTCAGCTCGCCGTTTGAACTAGTCGTCGCCGTTGCTTTATCAGCACAAGCAACCGACGTCAGCGTAAACAAAGCCACACGTAAATTATTTCCTGTGGCCAACACACCTGAAGCCATCTACAAATTAGGTGAAGACGGTCTAAAAGAATACATAAAAACCATTGGCTTATTTAATAGCAAAGCCAGACACGTTATTAAAATGTGTAAAATCCTTTTAGACAAACATGACAGCGTTGTCCCACAAACTCGCGAAGAACTTGAAGAGCTTCCAGGTGTCGGCAGAAAAACGGCCAATGTCGTGCTAAATACTGCATTTAGACAAATCGCAATGGCCGTTGACACCCATATATTTAGAGTCTCAAACCGAACAAAGCTAGCACCCGGTAAAGACGTTCTAGAAGTTGAAAAAAGACTAATCAGATTGGTACCAGAAGAATTTCTAATGGACGCCCACCACTGGCTTATTCTTCATGGCCGCTATGTATGTGTCGCTAGAAAACCCAAGTGCGGAAGCTGCATGATTGAAGATTTATGTGAATTTAAAAAGAAGGAGCTAGATTAATGAGAATTCTGCACACCATGCTCAGAGTGGGCAACCTAGATCGCTCTATTGAATTTTACACTCAAATTTTTGGTATGAACCTGATTCGCAAGCGCGATAATGAACAGTACCGCTACACCCTTGCCTTTGTTGGCTACGGCGATGAAAAAGACAACGCCGTACTCGAACTCACCTTTAACTGGGATACTGACCAGTACGAGCTTGGTGAAGGCTATGGTCACATTGCAATCGGCTGCGATGACATTTACAAAACATGCGAAACCATTAAAAAAGCTGGCGGTGTAATTAGCCGAAAACCAGGCCCTGTAAAAGGTGGCACAACAGAGATTGCATTTGTAAAAGACCCTGATGGCTATGCCATAGAGCTAATACAAAACAATACTCTGGATTAACACCATATACGGAACAAGTCGTTCCATGCACGACCTGCTTAAATCCGAGTTATTTAGTAGGTCTTTATTGTTTCAAACGGTCGTTTCAGATAAAATGGCGCACTTTATTTTTACGCCTTATAACACTTGAGGCACCAGGACAAAGAATCGTTTTATGACTGATAAACGTCTTAGTGAAATGCCCGATGTGGCTTCTAGCCAAGCCCCACAGGTTAATGGCACCCTAAACTGGGTGGGTATGAACCGCATTGCTTTACCTATCGTGGTAAATGACAAAAACCTTGGTGAAAACAAGGTTAATGCCTTTGTGCAAACTTATGTGAACCTATGCAATCCTGAAGTGAAAGGCATTCATATGTCTCGCCTTTATTTATTGCTGTCTGAATTCTCTGACAATGAAGTGCTAAGCGCTAAAAACTTAAGAGAGTTTTTAAGCCACATGCTTGATAGCCATGAAGATATCAGCGATCAAGCCAGCCTTAACTTTGAATTTGATTACGTGATCAAACGCAAAGCGCTTAAAAGCCAGTTCTCTGGCTGGAAAGATTACCCAACAGAAATCAAAGCCACATTAAAAGACGGAAAAGTAGACCTAGAGCTAGGCATTAACGTCCCTTACTCTTCTACCTGCCCTTGTTCTGCTGCATTAGCTCGCCAGTTAATTCAAGAAGCGTTTCACGCGGACTTTGCAGACAAAGACCAAATTTCAAGAACTGAAGTTGAAGCTTGGATTCGTAGTGACAAAGGATCATACGCCACCCCTCACAGCCAGCGCAGCATTGCCAAGGTTTGGGTTAAATTAAGCAACGATACCGATGAATTCCCAATCACAGATGTCATCGAAGTGATCGAGAATGCACTGCAAACACCAGTACAAACAGCGGTTAAACGTGAAGACGAACAAGAATTTGCTCGCCTTAACGGACACAACCTAATGTTCTGTGAAGATGCCGCTCGCCGCGTTAAAAACGCACTGAATACACAAGAATCTGTATTCACTGACTTCTGGCTTCGCATTGAGCATTTAGAAAGCCTGCACGCCCATGATGCAGTCGCTATTGCTACAAAAGGCATTAATAACGGATACGCACCCCTGCTTTCTCGTTAAATTAAGCCCAAAAGAACGAAAAGGCAGCCTTGGCTGCCTTTTTTTTGATCGTAGACATGTAAAGCCACCTACATTCGTATAAAATTAGGGTACTTTCAACTAAGAGCATCTCCTGTGAAATTATTTGTAGACGACCTCACCAATATTGATGTTTCCTACCTAGACGCCAAACGCGGCCTAGTAGGTGAATCTTGGGTTGCAGGTATGGTCTTAACAGGAAACCTAGACCAGCAAAGCATGATATGCGACTTTGGCATTGTGAAAAAAACAGCCAAGAGCTGGTTAGATGACTATATAGACCACCGTTTAGTGGTTCCAACAGGCATGGACGGCATACACATTAGCCGTCACAACGAATTAACAACCGTTCGATTCCACCATCCATTAGGCGGCGAATTTGTATGCAGCGCCCCTGAACAAGCCTTTTGCTTCATTGATGCACCTGAAATTAATATCACGTCTGTCACCCACTGGCTTGAAACCCAGCTAAACAACGTTATTCCGGGCGACATTGATCATTTAAAAATGAATTTAAGCACCGAGCTAGTGGGCGGCGCTTTCTACCACTACAGCCACGGCTTGAAAAAACACGACGGCAACTGCCAGCGCATTGCTCATGGCCACAGATCTAAAATTGAGATCTTTGTTGATGGCGCCAGACAGCCAGAACTAGAGAAAGCATGGTCTAAAAAGTGGAAAGATATTTATGTGGGTACATTAGAAGATCTTCACAACACCACTGAAATTGAAGGTATACTGCACAACCACTATCAATACCAAGCGCCCCAAGGAATGTTTAGCCTAACCCTTCCTACTGCTGCCTGTTATGACATAGAGACAGATACAACCGTTGAGCAAATCTCTAGCCACATCGCCAACGTCTTTTTAGAAGAGCAGCACACAGTGACAGTTAAAGCATTTGAAGGCATTGGCAAAGGGGCTATTTCAACCCATGAGTAGCTTCTACAAAAGCCTAGAGTCACAAGAAAAGGGCCAACAAGCAGAACTGGCCACAGCCCTTAGCGAATTAAAATTTAATGAAGCAGGCCTAATACCTGCCATCGCCCAGCAGCACGACACGGGCGAAGTATTAATGATGGCTTGGATGAACAAGCAATCGATTGAAGAGACACTTCAAACTGGACAAGTATGCTACTGGTCTCGCTCTAGAAACAGCTACTGGAGAAAAGGCGAAAGCTCTGGAAACCAGCAAACGCTGCACTCAATGAGTACAGATTGTGATGGTGACACCTTATTGATAAAAGTTAATCAAAAAGGCGCAGCTTGCCATACCGGTCGCCGAGATTGTTTCTACAATGAAATCTCTAAGGATGGTTTACTCATTAATAGCGATCCAATCCAAAACCCTAATGATCTATACAAGAAAGGTTAGAGAGTGAAACATTTAATCACCAAAGCTGAAAAACGAGCTTCCCTATCTGACGAAGTCGCAAAATTCTTTCAAGATGGCGGAACAGTTGATGAAGTTCAGCAAGGCGTGAGCGGCAGAGACAACCCTGCTCAAGCTATCTTGCCTGTGCTTTTTGGTGAGAAATCAATGCAACGCACTGATGCTAGAGGCGCGCTTAAAGCCATTGACGACCGTAAAAGACAGTCACTAGAAAAGAAACCAAGCATTAAAAAAGCAAAAAAAGTGCCTGTCTATGATGACTTTGGCGAAGTACTTCGCTGGGTATGGGAAGACGAAAAATAGTGCCTTTTAACCACTAGGCACTTATTTTTACCTTCACATTATAAAATTCAAAAGCTCGCGTTAAAAACCATTCATTATCCAACCTATCAGCAATACCTGTGGCACCGTGACCAAGGGTAAGAACAACGCAATTTTCCAGCTGGCCGTTGTCTCTTTCAACGCCATTATTTCAGTGTAATCCGTAGACGCTCCTGCCATTAAAAATACAAAGCCATTACCTGGGGCGCCAGCACGATTCACTAAATCGGCAGCAATAGGCGAAGACCCTTCACTGCATACTTCTATCAAGGTGGTGGCTAACAGGGTTAAAAACAAACCACTGATGGTCGCTCCAAACCAAAGACCAAACTGATCAACATCCACAAATGCTCGAATCAGAGACACCAATACAATCCCGAATAGCACCCAACGCAAAACCATTTTTGATTCTCTTAGCCCAGTCAACATCACATTACTGATATTAGACGCGGAGTAATCCGCGCCCTTCATCATCGACTTCACTTCTGCCTTAAAATCAAAATCCGAATCAATTTCAACTTTAACGGGGTTTTCAGGTAAGTGTTTTTTCTTCACTAAAAAGTCGAACAACAACCCGCTGCACCAAGCAATCACCATTGACGCCACTATAAACAGCAAGGTCCACTGCAAGCCCACAAGAGCCACCAATATCAAGGTTAACGTAAATGAATTCCACGGACTGGCAATTAAAAAAGCCATCACCTGCCCTAAACTGGCCCCTTTGCGATACAAGCCCATGGCCACCATTAAAATACCGTGATTACACAAATCCAAAAGCAAGCCCGCCATGGTGGCACGCACTACGCCCGACTTACTGCCCGGCTTGCCCAATACAGACATCACCATTTGATTGGGTATACGGCCAAGCAAACCCACAGCCAGCGCACCTAACAGCACACCCCACCACATGGTATTCACCATTTCAAAGCTGGTATGGGCAATTACGTGAACGGGCTCTAGAGCAAGCTCAAAACCACTGATAAAAGCCACGTATGAGATCAATACCCAAATGCCACAACCCCACATCAAATAATCAGTTTTATGGGTTTCTACCGAACAACATGACGCAGACTCTGGCTCAGCAACACTGGTCTGCTTCACACTACTAGAACACTCGGATTGTTTAGACTCACCCTTTTCTTTACTACAACAAGAAGAAACCGACTTCCCATCTTCTTTATTTGTCATCTGCTTTCACCCTACTCTTAGGCATTTCATATTATTGACATTACCACGCTCTAATCACAATCACATTGAGCGCAATCAAAAAACCTGAACATCCAACACTAAAGATAGTGCACACCTAAGCACACCTTATTTTTCAGTCCTCATCCGCAAAAAAATAAAAGCCTAATATTTATTACTAAACCACTACAAATACATATCCAAAGTCATTCAATCAATAACAACTAAAATATCCTGAGCATATCTACCCTTCAGGTTTAACCACAATAAATAAACAGCAACCTTGAAAGCGCTCTCCTGCTTTAAGTCCCTTTTATAACAAAAATATAAACCACAACAACTTCTATAGAGATTAACAGCCTATTAACATAGTTAAATTGCTAAATCGAAGAGACCGTACTTAACTTAAAGCTTGAAATACGTGAAATATAACGTCTATTTCAAAAGAAGGGCTCGACAGGATAATTCACCGGAAAAATAGGTGTCTAACTAAACCTGTAAATAACCTAATTAATTGCTAAAGGAAACATCATGAAAAAGATGAGTACGATTAATATTTCGGGGGTCCTTCTTATTGTACTCTCCGCATTGTCTTTATCTTCCATGGCTGAAGTTAACTTTCAAGGATTTGCATCTTTTGTAGGCGGTGCGACTCTGGAAAGTGATGAAACATACAATGGCTACGAAAATAAAATTGAATACGATAAAAATAGCGTGTACGGGTTACAAGCCGTATCCAACCTTGGTGACGGACTCACAGCTACAGGCCAAATTATTGCCAGAGGCAGCGAGAACTATAAGCCTGAATTTGAATGGATGTATTTATCCTATAATATAACACCTACACTATCTGCAAAGCTTGGCCGAGTTAGAACGCCTTTTTACATGCAATCTGAATACTTAGAGGTTGGCTACACATATCACTGGGTCCGCCCTCCGGAAGAATTATACGCAGCACAAATTACAAATATGGATGGCGCTAGCCTTCTGTACAACGTACCAATGGGAAGCATAGACGGACAATTTGTCGTCTCTATAGCGAATAGACGTGGTTACTCAGAAAACTCGGCTATAACAGTCTCTGACTTCACATCTATTGTAGCAACCACAGCCCAATTTGAATTCGAAGGCCACTCTGCAAAACTAATATACGTTCAAGGTGACCTTACCTTTGAATCTACTAGCATCACTGAGACGGAGACTAATTTAGCTGCCGCTGGTGCTACATTCATCGCCGATCACGTTTCGATCCAAGGCAAGCAGCTTGGATTTACAGGGATTGGCTTTGACTTAAACTTCGACGCTCTTAAAGTTGTATTAGAATATTCTCAACTAGATTTCGATGAATTATTACTAATAGCATCCAAAGAAGCTCGCTCACTTGCTTCAGTAGCATATAACCTTAACGAATCAACTATTAGCTACACGTTATCGGGAAATAAAAAGGAGGGTGATACCGCTATAGCCGATAATGTAGCCGACCCACTCAAACCCACAATATTAGCAGTACTTGCTGGAACCGATCGAGACGTAACGACACACACCCTAGGCCTACGCCATGACTTCCATGACTCTGCTGCATTTAAAGTGGAGTTAATAAGCACTGAGGAGTCTAAATTAGATACTAAAGCCACATTGGTTCGTTTTGGTGTGGACATGATTTTTTAATCCACCTAAATTCGTTATCGTGACATTTTTATTAATAAGGTAGGACTATGAAAAAATTAATCAGTTTAATAGCTTTAATTTCCAGTGTAACCGTATCAGCTTTAACCTTTGCTGAAGTTGAGGTAATCGTGCACCCATCAAATGGTGCAGCGTTAGATAAAGATTCCATTCAACGAATTTACCTAGGTAAAACCCGTGCCTTTCCCGGTGGCGGTGAAGCCGTTGCCATTAGCTTAAAAGAAGGCAGCGGACCAGAAGGTGAATTCACTAAAAACGTACTTGGTAAGTCGGCTAAACAACTAAAAGCTTACTGGGCAAAAATGGTATTCACTGGCAAGGGCACCCCTCCTCGTCAAATCGATAGCGCTGAGGAAATGGTTAAGCTTATCTCAACCAATCCAAACCTAATCGGTTTTGTACCCGCTGGATCGGCAGGTGCTGCAAAGGTAGCCGGTAAATTTTAATTAGTTAAAATTTATACCGTACCGTATCGTACCATATAAATAAAAAATCCGAATAGAGATTATTCTACTCGGATTTTTTATGCATCAGAACTAAATAAGCCGTTGCAGCTTATTAATTACGAATCAATTACTCATCGTAACCCAGTGTAGGACGCAACCAGCGCTCTGCTGTATCCATATCCCAACCCTTCTTGCCGGCATATTCTTCAACTTGAGTTTTATCTATCTTACCAAGTGCAAAATAACGGGCTTCTGGATGAGCAAAATACCAACCACTGACTGAAGATGCAGGATACATGGCATAGCTATCTGTTAACTCACAGCCAATTTCTTTTTCAGCATCAAGCATTGAGAACAAGGTGGTTTTTTCACTGTGCTCAGGGCACGCAGGGTAACCTGGTGCAGGGCGAATACCCTGATATTTTTCTGAGATAAGTTGCGTATTCTCTAGGTTCTCTTCTGGTGCATAACCCCAGTAGTCTTTACGCACTTCTTCATGTAATAGCTCAGCAAAGGCTTCTGCAAAACGGTCAGCCAGTGCTTTAACCATAATGGCATTATAATCGTCCAGTTTGTCTTCGTAAGTTTTGGCTAATTCATCAGCCCCCTTACACGTCACAACAAAGCCACCCATATAATCTTTAACACCGGTTTCTTTTGGCGCAACAAAATCCGCCAGCGAACGATACGGACGACCTTCTGGGCGATCCGTTTGTTGACGCAAATGATTCAACACGGCTTTAACATCACCACGACCATCATCAGAATACACTTCTGTTTGATCACCCTGAATACCATTTGCCGGATACATACCCAGAACAGCATGACAGCTTAATAGTTTTTCAGAGATTATTTTATCTAGCATATCGTTAGCATCTTTAAACAACTTAGTGGCTTCTTCGCCTACTACGTTATCTTCTAAAATACCTGGGTACTTACCGTGTAATTCCCAGGTAATAAAAAATGGCGTCCAATCAAAACGCTCTTTGATTTTTTCTAATGGGTAATCATTAATGGTTTTATTACCAATAAACGTTGGCGTTACCGGCTCATAGCCATCCCATTTAATACCAGCGGTATTTGCACGAATGGTTTCTAAGCTACTGAATGACTTCTGCCCACGCTTACGGGCATTCTTCTCACGGGCTTCTTCATAATCAGTTCGCAGATCTTGAACAAATGTATTCTCAGTATCACTTAATAACGCACTGGCTACCGGCACAGATTTAGATGCATCTAAAACATGAACGGTAATACCATCAAACTGAGGTTCAATTTTTACCGCAGTATGCACTTTAGATGTGGTTGCTCCACCAATTAACAATGGCTGAGTCATGCCGCGCTGCTGCATCATTTGTGCAATGGTCACCATCTCATCCAATGAAGGCGTGATCAAACCCGACAAGCCAATAATATCCGCATTGTGCTCTACCGCTTTATCTAGAATCACTTCCGGCGGAACCATTACGCCCAGATCGATAACGTCATAATTATTACAAGACAACACAACCCCAACAATGTTTTTACCAATGTCGTGCACATCGCCTTTTACCGTGGCCATTATGATCACACCATTACTGGTACTCACATCACCTGTACGCAGTTTTTCTTCTTCGATGTACGGCAGCAAGTAAGCCACGGCTTTTTTCATTACTCGGGCGCTTTTTACTACTTGCGGTAAAAACATTTTACCGTCACCAAACAAGTCCCCAACCACGTTCATACCAATCATCAAGGAATTTTCGATTACTTCGATTGGTTTGTTCGCCGCTTGCCTAGCTTCTTCTGCGTCTTCTTCAATAAAGTCAGTGACGCCTTTAACAAGTGCATGGGTAATACGCTCTTGCAAAGTACCTTCACGCCATTTCAACTTATCCGATTCTTTCTGTTCAATCGATTGGCCTTTTAAAGATTCTGCAAAGTCAACCAAACGCTCAGCACCATCAGAACGGCGATTTAACACAACGTCTTCAACACGCTCTAACAAATCTTTAGGAATATCATCATAAATGGTCAGCATGCCCGCATTCACAATACCCATGTCCATGCCTTCTTTAATGGCGTAGTACAAGAACACCGAGTGCATGGCTTCACGAACAATGTCGTTACCGCGGAATGAGAAAGACATATTTGAAACACCACCAGAAATCTTAGCGCCTGGTAGGTTTTCTTTTATCCAGCGGGTAGTGGCAAAAAAGTCTACACAGTAATTATCGTGCTCTGGAATACCTGTGGCTACAGGGAAAATATTTGGATCAAATACGATATCTTGTGGTGCAAAACCCACTTTATCCACAAGCGTATCGTATGAACGTTTACAAATATCAATACGGCGCTGATAAGTATCCGCCTGCCCTTTTTCATCAAAGGCCATTACGATGACAGCTGCACCGTACATTTTGCATTTACGAGCGTGCTCTAAAAATATTTCTTCGCCTTCTTTTAAAGAAATCGAGTTAACAATGGCTTTACCCTGAACACACTTAAGGCCTTCTTCTATAATTTCCCACTTAGAGGAATCGATCATAAAAGGCACACGAGCCACATCAGGCTCTGATGCAAGTAAGTTCAAATAACGCTTCATGGCCACTACACCATCCAACATGGCATCATCCATGTTGATATCGATGATTTGTGCGCCGTCTTCCACTTGAACACGTGCAATGCTAACGGCTTCTTCGTAGTTATCTTCTTGAATCAAGCGAGAAAATTTTCGAGAGCCTGTTACGTTCGAACGCTCACCAACGTTAACAAAACCCGTTGTCTCATTAACCACCAATGGCTCTAAGCCACTTAACACCATATCAGGAACAGTTTTGATATCTTGATCACTCATTATTTAGCTTCCTGTACAGACTGGGCTAATTTTTTTGCATCATTTGGAAAAGAACGCGGCGCGTATTCATCAGCAATGTCTTTAAGCGCCTTTATGTGAGCTGGCGTTGTACCACAGCAACCACCAATGACATTCACATGGCCTTCTGATAAAAATGGTCTGACTAGTTCAGCCATTTCTTCAGGAGATTGATCGTATTCACCAAATTCGTTTGGCAGACCCGCATTTGGGTGCGCCGAAATCAAACATGTGGCATGCTTATCAAGCATCTTTATATGCGGAAGCATGTCATCAGCCCCCAACGCACAATTTAAACCAATGCTTAACAAATTTCCGTGCATCAAAGACACCCAGAACGCTTCAGCCGTTTGACCTGAAAGTGTACGGCCAGATGCATCTGTGATTGTACCGGAGATCATCACGGGTAAGTCAGGCTGGTTACGTGCTTCTTTTACTTGGATAACAGCAAACAATGCGGCTTTGGCATTTAAGGTATCAAAGACTGTTTCGATCATAATGATATCCGAACCGCCATCTAGCAAAGCGTGTGTTGCTTGCGAATACGCCTCAACTAATTGATCAAACGTTACCCAACGTGCACCTGGGTCGTTCACATCAGGGGAAATAGATGCGGTTCTATTGGTGGGCCCTAAACAACCCACTACATATCTTGGCTGATCGGGTGTTTTAGCGGTCCAGCGATCAGCACTGCGACGTGCGCACTGAGCCGATTGAAAGTTTATTTCATAAACCGCATCTTCAAGACTGTAATCCGCTTGAGCAATGGTGGTACCACTAAAGGCGTTGGTACTGGCAAAGTCAGCACCTATGGCGAAGTAAGAATCATGAATTTCTTCAATCACATCAGGGCGAGTAATTGATAATAGATCGTTATTCCCTTTAAGCGGGCTAGGATGATCTTCGAAGTGACCCTTACGAAAATCCTCTTCTTCTAACTTGTAGGTTTGAATGGACGTGCCCATTGCACCGTCTAGAACCATAATGCGATTAGAAAGCGCAGAAAATAGCTGATTTAGTGAAGACGCGGCCATTAGAATACCCAGAATACGAAAAATGAGGCGGATTATAGCAAGCCTGCCAACCTACAGGAAGTTCATACTCTTCAGTCGCTACATGAATTTTACTCATATAACAGATCCGGACTTCCAGCCAGATTAAACCCTAAACTCTGCACAGCAATAAGAAGCGGTGAAACTGCTCAAAAAACACACTGCACATTCTATTTTCACCACTAAAACAGAAACACTACCGACACCAGTGCTTTACTAATCGCAAAATAAGCCTAGATCACACAATTATTTATTGTTTTGTGTAAACTTCGCCATTTTTAAATTCATGCACTAAGCCATGAAGTAAAGCCAATACCTAAAGGTCGCTGTAATCCGTGAACACCGAAGTAGAAAACAACGAGCAGACCAGCTTTACACCTCGTAAAAGAACACACCAGCACTGGTACATCCCTGCCTTAGTCTCTATATGCTTGCTACCCATTAGCCAAGTAAACATGGCTTTATTCCACACGCTTTCTGAACTGTTTGCCATTGGCATTGCCATCATGAGCTCGGTAGTGGCATGGAATACATTCGAGTTCTCTCGAAACCGAATTCTACTCTTTCTTGGTTGTGGTTATTTCTGGATCGGCATAATTGATTTACTGCACACCCTAAGCTTTAAGAATGTTGTTATCCTTCACGATCCCACAGGTGGAACCACCATTCAATTTTGGGTTATCGCCCGATACTTCGAAGCGTTTATATTATTAGCCGCACCACTTACGCTAACACGTACATTTAACCCTAAACGACTTTTTTGCACCTTAGGCCTTATCAGCATTGCAGCCATCACCGCTGTTTTAAACGATGCCATACCTCAAATGTATATTCCTGGATCAGGATTAACCGACGTTAAGATCATCAGCGAATACATTATTATAGGAATATTAGCCTTGGCTGCGTTCGGGCTCATACGCAAAAGTGAATTAATCGACCGAGCAACAAGAAATTTATTCCTGATATCTATCGCGCTCACTATTTGCGCCGAATTGTGCTTCACACTTTATTCAGGACTTGGTGAAGTACCAATAATACTGGGGCACCTTTTTAAACTGCTGTCTTTTTGGGCCATTTATTTTGCCCTAATTGAGTCATCATTATTAAAACCCTTTCAAAGTCTCACCCAAGTGGTCGACTCGTATGACGCCATGGCAGATGCAACGGTTGTCATTAACGAACTTGGCCAAATACAAAAAGCCAATAAAGTGGTGAGAGACAGATCTTCCGATTCAGTCCTTGGTTTAAACTGTCACAGTGTATTGCACCCTACTTCTATTGATATAAACGACTGCCCAATCTGCATTGCCATTGCAAACAAGTCACCGCTTCAAGGGCTTGAATTCGAAGACCCTGAAAACCACAACTGGTATGAAGCCAGCCTCTCTGGCATTCATTTTAGTACCGAATATACAGCCATGGTGCACACCCTAAGAGAAATCACATTTAGAAAACGTGCTGAACAAAAGTTCACCAGCCTTAACCGCCTATACCGAGTATTAAGCCACTCGAACCAAGCCATAACTCGCATTCATGATCGTCGTATTTTGTTACAAAAGATTTGTGACATCGCGGTAGAACAAGGCGAATTCAAAATGGCCTGGATAGGTCACATTAACGGAGCCCAGGTTCAACCCGACCATATTTCTGGCGCCGAAAGCGGTTACCTTCGTGAAATGAAAATGCGAGTTGATGACTCAGACTTAGCAAAAGGCCCTGTGGGCACCGCAGTAAAAGAACGAAAGGTTGCCTGCGTAAACAATGTAAAAACGGACCCCAGCTTTGTTCCGTGGCGAGAAGCCGCTGTTGAACGAAACTACGCCTCCCTAGCTGCCGTCCCCCTTAAATGTAACAACCAAATTATCGCTGTATTTACACTTTATTCGACACAAGAAGGTGTTTTTGATGCCGACATGCTTTCGCTACTTAGCAGTTTAAGCGATGACATCAGTGCCGCCCTTTTCCATATTGAGCAAGCGCACCTTAAATTACAGGCTGAATCTACCATCCGTAAGCTATCAAGCGCTTTAGAGCAAAGTGCTGATGCTGTAGTCATAACTGATACTCGATCAACTATCGAATACGTCAATCCTAGGTTTGTCGCACTCACAGGGTACTCAGAAAAAGAGATATTAGGCCAAAACATCTCCATCCTTAAAGCCGACGGTGACAATAAAAACGCATCCGAAAAAATATGGGATAACTTATCTATTGGTAAAAGCTGGCGTGGCGAAACATTAAACCGTAAAAAAAGTGGCGAAGACTTTTGGTCAATGCAATCCATCTCACCCATCAAAAATGATGCCGATGAAATCACCCACTTTGTATCAACATCCATCGACAATTCTAAGTTACACGAAGCCCAAGAAACCATTCAAAAACTGGCATTTTACGACCCCCTTACAAAACTGGCTAATCGCCGTTTATTAATGGACAGACTTGAACACAATATCATCAGTGCCAAGCGCCACAATGAACTGGTCGCCGTTTTGCTGTGCGACCTAGATAATTTTAAAACGGTTAACGATTCTCTAGGCCATGATTACGGCGATCTTTTATTACAACATGTTTCTAAAATTTTCCAACAAAATGTCCGCGCCGAAGATACCGTGGCACGGCTTGGTGGTGATGAATTCACGCTAGTTATAAGTGGCATAAAAGGCGAGTCATGCATCATTGATATTGCCAACAACATTCTCAATCAACTAGAAGCCCCCATACTACTTTCAGGCAATCAAGTTGCCGTATCTTCTAGCATTGGCATCGCCATATATCCGCAAGATGGAAACGATCAGAAAGAGCTACTAAGAAACGCAGACTTGGCCATGTACCACGCAAAAGATGAAGGTAAAAATCACTTTCAATTTTACCAACAAGAAATGAATGAAAAAGCTCAGGTCCGATTAAGACTCGAAAACAAACTTAAACAAGCTCTCGAAAGGGACGAATTTGAACTTTTCTATCAACCACAAGTAAACTTATTGAATGGCAAAATTGTAGGATTTGAAGCACTTATCCGCTGGAGTGACGATGAGTTTGGATGGATTGAACCCGAACATTTTATCCCTCTAGCCGAAGAGACCGGAATAATCAGCGCCATTGGCGACTGGGTCATCCAACAAGCGTATCGTGACTGGCAAACCCTGCATAACATCGGGTTCTGTGACATGCGCATGGCTGTCAATGTGGCTGCGTATCAATTTAGAAATTCCGGCCAATTATGTAAAGTGCTGGAACAAAGCATTCAAGCTCATCCCGACTGCCCCGCCAGCATGTTCACCATAGAACTGACCGAAAGCACTTTAATAGAGGATATTGAAAGCACCATCGATGCTTTAAATTCGTTAAAAAATCTGGGTATTAGCTTATCCATCGATGACTTTGGCACCGGCTACTCATCACTTAACTATCTTAGACGCTTCCCCATAGACCAACTTAAAATAGACAAGTCTTTTGTACAGGACCTGCTTACCGATCCAAGCGTTGAAGCCATCACTACTGCAATTATTGTCATGGCACAAAAGCTTGATTTAAAAGTCGTAGCTGAAGGTCTAGAGCAAGCGGATCAGGGAGAGTTCTTACTGCAACAAGGCTGTGAATTGGCTCAAGGCTTCCTTTATTACGAGCCCATGCCTATGTTCGAACTTAGAAAGCTTAACCCACGCCACATAATACAAACCAATTAAACCTCACCCAGCGCAGGCAAACTGACCCATAGTGCACGCAGTAAAATAATGAGCGTAAATACACCTATTAACAGCCTATTAACAATTAATAGGCTTCTTTACGCCTAAAATCCCACCATGACTTTACATCCAGTTAATAAGTGCAATAATGCCTATTAAGCGTAATTTCCTTCATAAAAGGCGTAAATACACTTATTATGAGCAAACAACAGCAAACAACTGAACAAGCCGTAGCATCGCTGCTAAAACGGATTTCAGAAGCAGGCAGAAAGCAGCGCCTATCAAATAACACATCACAAGCTGATCAGGCTGACATAGCCAGCATCAGTATAAAAGCGCTGCAAAAAATTGAAGCAGGTGAAAGTGGTAATAGCTCAGTCCTTTTTAAATACCTACATTCCCTCGACCTTTTACATTTGATCTATACAGCCCTGCCCGACCCAACAGAATTAACACCCATAGAAAAGTTTGAAATACAGGCTAAAAATACAAAAATTCGGGCATCAGGAAAAACCAAAGAGTCACGAATAGCAACCGCCCCTGGATTAAAAGCAATCGATAAAAATATTAAATGGGGAGATGAAACATAATGCCTGTTGAACTGGCCAAAGTAAGATTATGGGGAACTGACATTGCCGTCATTAGCTGGAATAAAACCGGGCAATTCGCAGATTTTCAATACACACCTGAATTCATAAAATTTGGCATTGAAGTGGCCCCGCTCATGATGCCAGTGAGAAAAGAACCCTACCGCTTTACGGCCCTGTCATTTGAAACCTTCAAAGGTCTTCCTGGTATGTTAGCCGATGTACTGCCCGACAAGTACGGCAACGCAATCATTGACCAGTGGTTAATAAAAGAGAAACGCTCACCTGAAAGCTTTAACCCGGTCGAGCGCCTTTGTTACACCGGGACCCGTGCCATGGGCGCGTTAGAATTTAGCCCTGCCACCTCTCGCACAGAAACATCAAGCGACCAAGAACCCATAGAAATTGAAAAAATAGTAAAGCTTGTAAACAAAGTCATTAGCTCGAAAAATTATGAACTCACAGCCGCTGAATTGGGCACCGAAGAAATGTCACACATACTGCAAGTAGGTACATCGGCAGGCGGTGCAAGGGCCAAAGCCATTATCAACTGGAATCAATCAACAGGCACCATTGTCGCGGGACACACAAAACCAAACAAAGGCTTTGATAGCTGGCTAATTAAATTCGATGGCATTGATGAAAACAGCGACAAAGAGTTGGCCGATCCAAAAGGGTTTAGCCGCATCGAATACGCCTATCACTTACTGGCCACCCGTGTTGGCATCAATATGACAGAGTGCCAGCTACTTGAAGAAGGCGGCCGCGCGCACTTCATGACAAAACGTTATGACCGAATCAACGGAGATAAAATTCATAAAACAAGCCTGTGTGGCATGGCCCACTATGATTTTAATATGAGAAACGGCACATCATACGAACAACTCATGAATGTGGGCCAACAACTGAAGCTAAGCAAAAATGAGATAGAGCAATTATTTCTTCGCATGGTATTTAACGTGGTCTTTAGAAACCAAGATGACCACACCAAAAACACAGAGTTCTTAATGGACCGAAATGGAACATGGACCTTAAGCCCAGCATTTGACATAACGTATTCATTCAACCCAAATGGCGATTGGACATCCACACACCAAATGACCATAAACGGTAAAAACACCGATTTTGAATTAGAAGACTTATTACAAGTAGGAAAACTAGCCGGCATAAGCAGGCAAAAATCAAAAACGATTATTGAGACGGTTATTGTAGCCAAACAAAGCTGGCCAGCATTAGCAGAAGAAGCGAAGATTGATCCTGCATTAGCCCAATCAATGGCCGGTGTGTTTAGAGCGCTTTAGATTTAAGGCTTTTAGAGTGCGACTGCATATTTGCGGCTTGCAATCATAGCCCAGCACATGCACAGCTCCTCTACCGCCTCTAGGCCCCATTACAAAAAAAGATTAAGCCTATTTAACAACCCCTTATGTCATAATGTCACCATCTAAATGGAAAGCTTCATGACAACTCGCAATAACAGCAAAGACTTTTTAAACATCTTTTTAAACGACATTCCTATGTTGGATGTTCGTGCACCTGTGGAGTTCTTAAAAGGCGCTTTTCCGAATAGCCATAATGCCCCGCTTTTGGATAATGATCAGCGTCAGGCCATCGGCACCATGTATAAGCAAAAAGGACAAGACAGCGCCATCACTCTGGGCAATGAATTAGCCACCCCACAAATTAAACAAGCCCGCCTAGAGCAGTGGTTAAAATTCACGAAAGAAAACCCAGACGCCTACCTATACTGCTTTCGTGGCGGGCTTAGGTCAAAAGTCACTCAAACTTGGTTAAAAGAGTCGGGCATTGATTACCCGTTTATCGAAGGTGGCTACAAAGCCATGCGCACCTTTTTAATTGAAGAACTCGATAAAAGCTTAAACACCATGCCTATGGTATTGGTCAGCGGCCGTACCGCCAGCGGTAAAACCCACTTTTTACATACGTTAAAACATCAGGTGGATTTAGAAGGCATTGCAAATCACCGAGGCTCAAGCTTTGGCGCCCTAGTAACCCCACAGCCTAGCCAGATAAACTTTGAGAACCAAATATCCATTAATCTACTCAAGCATCGCCACACCCATAATTCTCCGGTATTTATGGAAGATGAAGGCCGTTTAATTGGTCAACTGGCCCTTACCCCTAACATGCTTAAAACCATGACAGAGAAATACCCCATTATTGTTTTGCAAACCCCTATTATTGAACGGGTAAAACTGGGCGTTAAAGATTACATCACAGACCTTTACCCGCTTTATAAAGATGCCCATGGCGAAGCAGCCCACTCTATTTTTAGCGATAAAATATTGCACAATTTATCCCGCATTCAAAAGCGTTTAGGCGGCGAGCTTTATAAAACTCTACAAGGGCAGTTTGTAGAGGCCCTAGAAGCCCTAGAAAAAGGCGATGACTCTGGCTTCACTGACCCAATAGAGACATTGTTAACTAAATATTATGACCCTATGTACGATTACCAGCTAAGCAAGCGCCAAGGGCGAGTTTTAATTCGCGCCGAACAAGAAGAGCTACTGGCTTGGTCACAAAATTATCAAACAACTAAAATGGATTTGAAAAAATAAAATGTCACTACTCAATATAAAAACAATTGGCCGTTTCAGCTTGGTTTGCTTGATCGCTATCGCAAGCATCAATGCAAACGCACAAACCCTAACCTTTACTGCCATTCCAGACCAAGATGAAACCCGCCTACAGCAACGCTTTAATAAAGTAGCCGATTATTTATCAAAAACATTAAATGTAGATGTTAAATACATACCGGTTAAAAGCTATGCAGCTGCCATTACTGCATTTCGCAACAACCAGGTTCAGCTTGCTTGGTTTGGTGCGTTATCAGGCATACAGGCACGTAAAAGAGTGGTCAACAGTGAAGCCATTGCACAAGGCTTTGAAGACCAATTTTTCAAAACCTATTTCATTGCGCATAAATCCACAGGATTAAAGCCGTCTACAAACTTCCCTCAAGCCATGAAAGGTAAAAGTTTCACTTTTGGCTCTAAAGGCTCGACTTCTGGTCGCTTAATGCCTGAGTACTATGTTCGCCAAAATCTAGCAGCGCCAAAAGATGCCTTTACCAAGGTCGGATTTAGCGGCGACCACAGCCGTACAATTGCACTGGTAATGGCAGGTAGCTATGAGGTAGGCGCAGTTAACTACAAGGTATGGGACAAGATGCTAAAAGAAAATCGTATCGATAAAAATCTAGTATCGGTTATCTGGGAAACCCCTACTTACCCAGACTATCAATGGAGTGTTCGTGGCGACATGGATACCGTATTTGGTAAAGGGATGAAACAGAAGGTTCAAGATGCATTACTGAACATGAAAGACCCTGACTTACTAAGCAGCTTTCCGCGTTCATCTTTTATTGCCGCTAAAAACAGCGACTACAAAAAAGTAAAAGAAACGGCGCAAGCCATTGGCATCATGGATTAAGGTTGCCTGATCAATGTTATTCAGCATGGCCAATCAATCGCTTCATTACCACAATCGATTGATACTTCAGAACCTAACCCTAAGCATTAATGCCGGTGAAAAAGTGGCCATTATCGGCGCCAGCGGCGCCGGTAAATCTACCTTATTAAAGTCTCTACGAGAGCAACACAGCAAAGACCTAGCCTGGTGCCCTCAACAACCTGGCTTAGTGCCTATGCTAAGCTGCCATCATAATATTTATATGGGGCAGCTTGAAAACCATCATTTTTTAACAAACTTACGGCAGCTTGTATTGCCCAGCAAACCTGTTAAAGCCGCTATTTATAATGTGGCACAAGAGCTTGAAATAGAACAACAACTCAAACAAGCCAGTGCGGCACTGTCTGGCGGCCAAGCTCAGCGCTGCTCGATTGCAAGAGCCATTTATTCGCAAAAAGATATCTTACTGGCTGATGAGCCCTTAAGTGCATTAGACTTTATTCAAGCTCAAAAAGTATTGCGCAGTCTTTGCCAGCACTTCCCTACCCTTGTAATTTCTTTGCACAATGTAGAACTGGCCATCAATCAATGCCAGCGCATCATTGCTTTAAAAGACGGGCGTATTTTATTTGATAAACCCAGCAGCCAAGTCAGCCCAAGCGATTTAACACTGGTTTATAATTAATGCTTTTGGCATACATTAAAAAAATTAGCCACTTATCTTCTGGATTTCATTCGTTACGCTTAATCAGTTTTTTACTATTTGCTTTAACCTTTATGGCATTTTTGTTATCCGATTTAGCCATACATAGCGCCAGCCCACTGTACGAATTCAGTTTAATGGCCCAAGGCTTTTTAAACCCGCAAACCATATCGTTCGATACATTATTACCTGCCCTTTATGCCACCTTGGCGTTTGCCTTTCAGGGTGTGATGGTAGCAGCCGTATTAGGTTTTTTACTTAGCCTGTTGTTTCGCTACTTTTACATCCGTGTATTTGCAGCCTTTATTCGCTCTATCCATGAATTATTTTGGGCTTTACTGTTTATTCAAATCACAGGCCTAACCCCCTTAACCGGTTTTCTAGCCATACTGATTCCTTTTACAGGAATTTTTGCCAAAGTATTTTCTGAAATATTAGACGAGGTGGATAAAAAACCTGAGCTAAGCTTAAACCCACAGATTAAGACATTCAGTTTATTTTTATATACTCGTGTCGCATTAGCTTGGCCGCAAATGAAATCATACCTTTTATATCGCTTAGAATGCGGCATTCGCTCCAGTGCTATCTTGGGCTTCGTGGGATTACCGACCTTGGGATTCGAATTAGAGAGCTACTTCAAGCAAGGGTTTTATGCCGAGGCAGCGACCCTGCTTTATGTATTTTTTATATTAATCGCTTCATTAAAATACCTAGTTAAAATACCCATGCTGCCCATTTACACCCTAGCAGCCTTTATCTATCTCCCCCCTATCGCTGACATTTCATGGCCTCTGATTAGTGATTTTTTTAAACACGAGATCGTGCCGGCCAGCTTGCAAGAAGGGAATGTTCCAGCATTTTTTAATTGGCTAAACATGCTATGGCAAACACAAATAATGGATGGGCTAGTTAACACCCTGGCTTTAAGCCAATTGGCACTGGCATTAACGGGCTTAATCAGCCTGCTAATATTTCCATTTAGCTCAAAGTTGTTCGCTGGAAAAATCACCCGTACGGTTTCACAAAGTAGCTTGATCATCATGCGTTCAAGCCCAGAATACCTACTGGCCTTTATTGGCTTGCTAATCTTAGGGCCATCTATGTTGCCCGCCATTTTGGCCCTTGCCATTCACAACAGTGCGGTAATCGCCCACTTATTAGCATTGCAAAGCCAAACCCTGTGCTTCAGAGAAGACGCCAGCAAAGGCATTAACTTGTACCTTTTTGAGACACTACCGCGTTTATATGGCTCATTTTTAGCTTTACTATTTTATCGATGGGAAGTCATTGTGCGTGAAACGGCTATTCTGGGCATGCTAGGCATTCCTACACTAGGCTTTTACATTGATTCGGCGTTTGAAGAAATTCGCTTTGATCGCGCCATTTTATTAATATTGGTTACCGCATTTTTAAACATATTAATCGATAATATTGCGGTATTCTTACGCAAACAAATGCACTTTAAACAGCAGCCGCTGTCTTTTTAGCAACAAGACTTTTAAACGTAAGTGTTTTAACGACAACTCATTTAGTCACTACTAATAGAACAAGGATTTATTTGTGCAAGCCGTGCCAAACGTAAAAGACATTGTATTAGTAGGTGGTGGCCACGCACACGCACTGGTGATTCGCATGTGGGCCATGGACCCAGTACCAGGCTTACGTCTGACACTTATCTCTCCTGATGTTTATACGCCTTACTCAGGCATGCTACCGGGCTTGATTGCCGGGCACTACGAATTTGAACAAGCTCACATAGATTTACCACGCCTTTGTGCGCAGGCTAATGTTCGATTTATTCAGGCCAGCGCAAATGGCTTAAACACCAGCGACAAATCCATCCAATTAGAAAACCGCCCCGCTATTTCTTACGATGTCTGTTCACTGGATATTGGCTCGACCCCTGACAACAGCATTCAAGGGGCTGCAGAATTTGCTACAGGCGTTAAACCCATTAGTCGTTTTTATCAGCACTGGACTCAGTTAAAAGAACAATTAAAACAACACAAAGCAGAAGCGCCATTTAAAGTGGCCATTATTGGCGGCGGCGCAGGTGGTATAGAACTGGTTGGAGCCATGAACCACTGGGCACAACAAAATGACTGCCATGCCCAGTTTCATTTATTAAGCCGTGGCAACAGCCTTTTAAGTAACTTTTCAAAATTATTACAACGAAAGTTATTAGCCAATTTTAAAAAGACCAACATCAAGCTGCACCTTAATTTTGATACTCAATCCATCAGTGCAAACAGCGTACGTTCAAAAGATGAGTCCCTTACGTTTAACAAAATATTTTCTTGCACACAAGCCAGTGCAGCGGCATGGCTTAAACAGACAAAACTAAACTTAAATGAACATGGCTTTGTTGAAGTAAATCAGTTTTTACAGTCCAGCAATCATGAAAATGTGTTTGCCGCAGGCGACATTGCCCACCTAGTTAAATCACCCCGCCCTAAAGCGGGTGTGTACGCCGTACGCATGGGCCCAATATTATTTAACAATTTAATCAATAACGCTCTTGATAAAAAATTAAAGCCATTCAAAGCCCAATCTGATTTTTTAAGTTTAATTGCACTGGGCGGAAAAACGGCATTAGGTTCACGCCCACCATTTTCGATTGCGGGTTCATGGGTGTGGAAGTGGAAAAACCACATAGATTTAAAATTCATGAACATGCTGCAGCAGCTGCCTGCCATGCCCGCTAATAGCAAAACCCCAAAACTCGACCCTGCCTTACAGAAGACCATGGGCATAAAAGACATTAGCGAACTGGCCATGCGTTGTGGCGGCTGCGGCGGCAAGATTGGCGCCAGCATATTATCTAACGTACTATCAAAACTAAACCCGCATGAACAAGCCGGTATCGATGTAGGCTTAAAAAACTCAGACGACGCTGCCGTACTGGATATTCCCGCGCAAAAAAAACTGGTACAAACCATCGATCACTTAAAAACCTTTATTAGTGACCCCTACCTATTTGGCAAGCTAAGCGCATTACACGCATTAAGTGATGCCTTTGCCATGCACGCAAAACCACACTCTGCACAAGCCCTTGTGCAATTACCCGTGGCCAGCGAGGCCATTCAAGAACGAGACATGAGCCAATTAATGCAAGGCGCGATATCGGTACTCAACCAACATCAATGTACTTTAGTGGGCGGCCATACCAGTGAAGAGTCACAGCTTAATTTAGGGTTTTGCATCAATGCATTAGCATCACAAGAAGACTTATTGCATAAAAAAGGGGCAAAAATAGGACAAGTACTAATACTGACCCAGCCGTTAGGGACAGGGGTTTTATTTGCAGCCCACCAGCAAGGATTAGCAGATGGCCTACATGTGCAGAACGCACTGAACTTCATGCTGCAAAGTAATCAAAAGGCCGCCAATATTTTTTATCAGCATAACGCCAGCGCCTTAACCGACATCACAGGCTTTGGCTTAGTGGGCCACTTATTGGAAATATTAAAAGGTACACAACTGGGCGCCAGACTTTCGCTGGATAACGTACCCACACTTGAGGGAACTATTGAATTGATGCAATCAGGTATTTCAAGCTCACTGCAGCCGCACAATGTTCGCCTACGCCGCGGCATAACCGATGACAGCACACTTAGGACACATGAAAAATACCCACTACTGTTTGACCCACAAACCTGCGGCGGTTTGTTAGCCGCAATTAATAAAGAAGATGCAAGCGCTGCCATCAGCGCTTTAAAAGAAGCAGGTTTTATTGAAAGCTGCATTATCGGGGAAATTATTGAACAGCCAGATTCTGGTTTGATTAAGCTTGATTAGATTGGCTTGTTAATTAAGCATCCTCAGCCTGGCTGTAAATTTTTTTAATTAAAAGACTTCCAAGTCTGTATTGGTACCACTAAATCGAACATATAAAGAAACTGAAGAATTACGACTTCAGGTTCTTAAGTTAATTACTAATGAAAACAGCTACCAAAGAGAACGATAAGACATGTGACATGAATTACATGCTGATGTTGCGTCGTCTAATTTATCTTCAGCCAGCTCGTGATCCCCTGCTGCTATGGCGGTTGATACGGCGCGAAAGTCAGTTTCTAGTTTTTGTAATCGATCAGAAAATTCATTCCACTCTTCCCACACAGAATCTCTGGCACGGCCTTCATCTTTACTGCTTACTGGAAACAAGGTATTTAGTGTTGCGACTTTATTGGCAATCTCTTCCGCCAGTGGCGCGGCTTCTTGCCATTGTTCATCATCAACCAAGTCTTCTAAGTTTTCGCTTTGCTCTTCTATGCTGCTATAGGTTTTTTGCCGTGTTTCTGTTGCTTCTGACTCGGCGTAAACAGTGCCCGTTACTAACAAGCAAAGCACACTTGCTGTCATCCAATGTTTCATTAATTATTTTCTCTGGTTGTCTGATGGTGTATTTAAAATATAATACCTTAGATACGGCATGCGAATGCAATAAATATTAAGATAGGTAAGCATGTTAAAAATTTGGGACACTCCCACCCGTTTATATCACTGGCTTCAGGCCATTCTATTTTTTGGCCTCGCGATCAGCGCTTATGGTGGCTTAGGCAAAGAGTTACACCAAAGCATTGGCCTATTTTTAATCGTTTTATTGCTATGGCGCTTTGGCTGGGGATTGTTCGGCAGCGAAACCTCTCGTTTTTCACAATTTGTTCGCTCACCCCACAAAGTATTGAAATACATACGTGACGGTAATGACTCTCAGGCGGGACACAATCCTTTAGGCGCATTAATGGTTATCGCCCTTCTGTGCTCATTATTCTTACAAGGCAGTATGGGATTAATGCTAAGCGACTGGGTTGAAGGGAAAACTTTGCTGGGTAGATCCACATTTCGCACTCTGGGCGACGTTCACGCGATCAATGCCCTAATTCTTTTAACGCTTAGCACTATTCACATTGTCACTGTATTAATACTGACGACTAAAGGCCGAAGCTTAATAAAACCTATGATCACTGGCTTGGCTAAAATATCGAATCAGATTCCACAACCTAAAATGGCCAGCAACCTAAAGGCCATAGCTTGGCTTATATGTTGTGTAATGGGCATCGCTGGTTTAATTGCGTTACTACAATAGAACCTCCAACCGAAGTTAGAAGACTTTTTTTAACCAAAAGCTAAATTACAGACATAAAAAAACCTGAAGCATTTCTGATTCAGGTTTTAAAATAATGGCGGTGAGAGAGAGATTCGAACTCTCGAAACCTTGCGGTTTACACGCTTTCCAGGCGTGCTCCTTCGGCCACTCGGACATCTCACCAAAGTTCTTTTCATAGACTCGTTTATTACGAATCTATTAAAGAGGCGCGCATTATACTAATGGGTACCCCAAGTTCAAGTAATACATTGATTTTCAACAAATTTAATCGAACTAGCCTTCCCAGTTTGAGTAATAATCGTCTAAATTTGGCTTTTGCAGCGCAGGCACCTTATCAGGCTGACCCACATAGACAAACCCCACAATAGAGCCCTGTTCAGACAACCCAAATGCTTCTTTGACCACGCTTGATTCGGCCATTTCGCCTGTTCGCCAAATAGACCCGTAATCAAGAGAGGATATGGCTATTTGCATATTCTGGATAGCCGCCCCAACCGCTAAAATCTGCTCTGAAGCAGGTACCTTAGGGTTTAAAACCGGCTCGCATACCGCCACAATCAACATTGGCGCACGAAGCGGCATGTTTTTGCACTTGGTCAACTTATCTGCGGCTAAACTTCCATTGGCTTGAGCCGCCTTTGCAAATACGTCACCTAAGCGACTTAAGGCTTCACCTTGAATCACATGAAAGTGCCAAGGTTTTAATCTGGCATGATCAGGAGCCCGTAAAGCACAAGACAATATGGCCTCAAGCTCTTGTCCGTTTGGTGCTTTTCCACCCAGTTTTGGACAAGAAACTCGATGCTTAATTAAGTCAATTATTGTATTCATAACCATCCGCTTAAGCCTTTAACTTCGTGGCCTAGGTGTAAATTTACTGTGTATTTTGACCAACATAATTTGAAAGCTTGCACATCACCCATGCAGGGTATTAAATACCCTGCTTAAGTAGTGCCTAACATTGAAAAGAATTATCATTTAGATTTATGAATAACACCAGCACAACATCATCTTCAGCGCCCGTTTACGAGTTTTACTCTCGCTGTGTCGCCTATATTTCTGGTGCGATTACCTTAATGCTGGGTAATCACCTTGAAATATGGACAGGTTTTTATAACGAGGCCATTTTAACCGCAGTGTGCTTTCCGTTTATAGCCTTAATTCTGAGCAAACAAATCCCTGCTAAATATGAGCACATGCGTCGCCCAATGTTCATGGCCATTGACGCCGTGATGGTCGGCTTTTTAATGTCATATATGCACTTTGCCATTATCCCTAGTATTTTGTACTGCGTACTGATCAACACATCGGTACTGGTGTTAGGTAGCGCCTTATACTGGCTATTTTGTGCTTCTGGTATTGCGCTAGGCGCTTACATTGGAGTCACATTACTTGGCTACCATTATGACCCTGAAGCCCCACTATTAATGAACGTGACTGTGGCACTGGGTATTTCAGCCCACCTAGCGGTCACGGCATACTTCTCTGGCAAGCAAACCAAACAACTGGAAGTGCTGCACAAAGAAATCAAAATCAAACAAATTGAACAACAGAACTTAGCAAGCAAGGTCGCAAAATACATATCGCCTCAAATATGGGAGCTGATTTTCTCTGGTAAGCAAGAAGTAAAACTTGAAACCCAGCGTAAAAAATTAGTTGTCTTTTTCTCTGATATAAAAGGGTTTACTGCCCTTTCTGAGCAAATTGAATCTGAAGCTTTAACCGAAATTCTAAACAACTATTTAACAGAGATGACCAATATCGCCCTTAAATATGGTGGCACTATCGATAAATACATCGGCGACAGCATCATGGTGTTCTTTGGTGACCCAACCACCCAAGGCGCTAAGAAAGACACCTTGGCTTGTGTTGCCATGGCCATTGAGATGCGTAAACACATGAAGGTACTGCGTCAAAACTGGCGCTCTCAAGGGGTTCAAACCCCTCTTGAAATTCGTATGGGCATTAACACAGGCTATTGCACAGTGGGTAACTTTGGTACTGAGTCTAGAATGGATTACACCATCATTGGCAAAGAAGTGAACATGGCTAGCCGCTTAGAAAGCGCAGCCGATGCAGGGGAAATTCTTCTGTCACATGAATCTTATGCTCTGATACAAGACAAAATCATATGCCGCGAAAAAGGCACCATAAGTGCAAAAGGTTTTTCAAGACCTGTTCCCGTTTATGAGGCCGTTGACTTTCGACATAATCTTGCAGCCAAAAGCACGTTCTTAGAACATGAGCTACCTGGCTTCTCGATGTATATCGATACCAATCGCATCAACAATTACGACCGTGAAAAGATTTCTACTGCTCTTGAAAATGCGGCTAAGAAAATGAAAAACGATACTAAGATGCAAGGCTAGTTTTGAACGACTCTAGTAAGGCACCAGTGTCCAATATAAACAAAGCCAGTAAGCCACCTAAATATGTACTTTCGATCATGCTGGCCCTTGGCATCTGGCTTATATGCCTACTGGCACTAGCCAGCTGGTACCAAGCAAACTACATTCAAAACTTTACCGAACGCGCCCCTAAGTTTCTAGACAGCCAATACACTGAAGGCTGGATCAAAGACCTATCTGCCCTGCTACCGGTCAAAACAAGCACGACCCGAGTCATTCAATTCTGGAAGCCAAACTGTTTATGTAATCGCTTTGCACAGCGCCATGCTCTTAACGCAATTAAAGTCTCAAGTACTCTTAACATTGAACATATTACGGTTATACCTAATGCCAGCAAGGCCGCTATGGCCCAGCTTCAGCAATTAAACCCTGATACTAAGATAATCACACTGAAAAGTTCAAGCCTTGAGCATTGGCCTGCTAGCCCGTCTGTGGTGGTAGAAGGGCCTTTTGATCAGCCCCTATATTTTGGCCCCCTTGGTTTTGGTGCATTTTGCAGCCAATCATCATCAGATGTAATCGAACAGCAATTAAGGTCCCGTAATATTGAGAGCCTCAACCCCTTTTTCAATGTTATTGGAAAAGGCTGCTTTTGTGCATGGTCAGACTGAGCTCAATGCCCGCTGTTCTTAGCGTAATTTAACCAATTCCCCTCTCAAATTTAGACTAAGATTAAGAGTAACCTTCTTCAATCAACGACTCTAATGCAAGAACTCAACTACCAGTCTCTGGTAACAATCGGGCGCAGCTTAATCAGCGAACGAAACATTACCAAATTGTGCGAGCTAATCATCGATGAAGCGCAGAAGCTTACTGGTGCTGATGGCGCGACCCTGTATTTAGTTGATGAACAGCCTGCTAAACATCTTAATTTTTCAATCGTTCATAACATCAGCCTAAAAACCCGATTGATCGCGGAGCCTGGGGAGTCTGTATTTCCAGCCATACCGTTATTTGAAGATAACGGGGGTATTAATCAGCATCATATCGCAGCTTTTACAGCGCATGCCAAAACATTGATCAATGTTGAAAACGCTTACGACAATACTCAGTTTGATTTCTCTGGGGCAAAAAAATTCGATATTGAGCATGACTACAAAACACAATCTGTTCTTGCAGTGCCCCTTCTGAATGATATGAACCAGCTAATTGGCATGCTTCAGTTAATTAACTCGACGGACCCATATTCAAAGAAAGTAATACCGTTTCCTGAAGCCGTAGAGCCCATGGTGACATCACTTGCTATGTTCGCAGCAACTGCCATAGAGAACAGAACCGTAAGCGATGGGCAAAGAGAATTATTAATAGAGTTAGCTGCCACAACAGACACCGAAGAAATCATTGAACGTATATTAGACGAGGCCATCAGCATCACTCACAGTGAAGGTGGCACGCTTTATTTAATGCAAAAAGAAGACGGTAAGGATAACGCCCTGTCGTTTGAAATCATTAAAAATGAAAAACTGAATATACATATGGGTGGAAAAGAAGGCCCTACAATACCGTTCCCAAGCATCCCACTGTATTCGGATGCCAATGAGCTTAACGAACACAATGTGGCGGCCTACAGTGCTAATTCAATTGAAGTTGTTAACATCCCAGATGTTTATGAATCAAAAGATTTTGATTTTTCGGGCGCTCGCGCATTCGATGAGCAAGCAAACTACCGAACAACCAGTGTTCTAACACTGCCTCTACTGAATCATCAACATGAAGTGATAGGCGTGCTTCAACTTATTAATTCTAGACACCCTGATACCGACCATATCATCCCCTATTCTGAGCGCTATATTCCATTATTAAAAGGTCTAGCGCTTTATGCAGCCATTGCATTGAACAATCAAATTTTAGTTCAGGATTTAAAAAATCTGTTAGATGCATTTGTACGCACAATAGCCAAAGCGATTGATGCTAAAAGCCCTCACACCAGCGGGCATTGCCAACGCGTGCCTCTATTAATGGAATTAATTGCAGAAGCGGCTTGCGCAAACGATGACAAGTACAAAGACTTTCAACTAGATGAAGAAGAGTGGTACGAATTGAGAGTCAGTGCTTGGATGCATGATTGTGGCAAGCTTGCTACCCCAGACTCTGTGTTAGATAAGTCGACAAAACTGCATAAAATGAGAGATGGCATTGAACTTATAGAAGCCCGTTTTTCAGCATTAAAGCAGCAAACTCGAATTAAATTCCTTGAAGCATGCAATGAACAACCCAATAAAAAATCAGAATTTGAAAAAAACTACCAACAAACCATTGAAAAGCTAGACAAAGATTTTGAGTTCATAAAAGTCAGCAACAAGGGTGGTGAATTTATGTCTGACGAATCGAAAACCCAAGTGGAACTCATCTCAAAAATTCAATGGCCAGATATCAATGGCCACATGCAGAACATGCTTAATGATGATGAAATATATAACCTGTGCATTGAGAGAGGCACCCTTACTTCAGAGGAAAGGCAGATCATCAATAACCACATGACGGTTACCATTGAGATGCTAGAAGAACTTCCGTTCCCCAAACAATTACAAAGAGTACCGGAATACGCTGGTGGTCATCACGAAAAAATGAACGGCTCTGGTTTTCCTCGAGGCCTTACCAAAGAACAAATGTCGATACCTGCTCGTATGATGGCAATCGCAGATATTTTTGAAGCACTGACGGCAAAAGACAGACCCTACAAAGACCCGATGAAAATCAGCTTATCGTTAAATATTATGGGAAGAATGGTGAAGGACGAACACATAGACCCAGATTTATTTGATCTATTTGTAAAATCCAGAGTATGGGAAAAATACGCTAAGCGAGTTCTTAGCCCTGAGCAATTAGATGTTGACGACATAGAACCCTATATCGTCACACTGTAATTCACATCTGAAAATTTCAGCCAAGGCGTGACACTAATCCCCTTACCACACCCGGCCTTACTCTAACAGAATCCTAATTCATGCAATCGGCTTAAAACACCCTATCAATACCCTAACAACAAGCCTCTGCTAGCTGACCCTCTTGCTGAAACGGAATGGGTGTTCCGCAGTCAGGAAAAATACCATAATGGGTGCTCCAATCGCCATAAAAATCAAAATGCTCTTTAAATCGCGTTCCATGAAGCATCTTGTATGTATTACCGCACACAGAAAACATTTTACCTGTCTCTATCTTATGGTGCCCATCAAGCATAAAGAAATGCGGATTATGCTCAATAGTGCCTTTATATCTTACAGCTTGCCCGTAATCTTCACATGCTGACTCTAGGCCATCGATTTTAAATAATCGGTATGTGGCACTGTAGAAGTTCAAGTGCCCAATTTTTTGTTCAAGCTTAGAATTCTCTATGGTTAAAACGCGATCTTTTACCAAGCGAGGATCAGAAAAACCGGCATTCTTACTGAACTCTAAAAAATCTCTCCAGTACAACGCACCACTAAGACATTCACCATAAAGAACTTCATCTTTGACCAATTCATCAGGCACCCTGCGATCACAATAAACATCAGAGAAATACATTTCTCCGCCTTGTTTAAGCAAACGATAAGCTTCTTTAAGCACCTCTTGTTTATCTTCTACTAGATTTATCACACAATTCGAAACAATAAGATCAAAATAACCATCTGCATATTCAAGCTTATCTAGCTCATCTATGTTGCCATGCACAAATTCAACATTACTTTTTTGATAGCCAAAAACATCCGCATGATAATCCTTGTACTCTTCTGCCACCTTTAGTTGCTCTGGTGTCATATCCAAGCCGACAACCACACCTGACTCACCTACCATTGCAGAAAGCGCATATACATCCCGACCGGCACCACAACCTAAATCCAACACTTTTAAGGCTGCCATTTGCTCAGGAACAACAAGCCCACATCCGTAATAACGGATCATCACTTCGTCGTGCACTTTAGATAATATAGGCTTTAGAAACTCGGGCATGGCTTCATCTGTGCAACAGGCATTTGTCTGCAGATCATCCGATGATTGCAGGACCTTGCCATAGTAGTCTTTTACTGAATCTAACAACTAAACACCCCAACTTATTATTAATTCGATCATCAAGCTTGTATTGATTACATTACAGCAAATAAGTTCGACCGAATAGCACATTCATTTTTGTCCAGCATTCGATATAGTTGAAAAAAAGGGCTTTAAATGCAGGTCATTCAAGCAACACCCGAACACGCTAATGAAGCCCACCAACTGATATATTTGTCTGGACCAATCTCGTTCGAACACATATTCAATCATAATCACGGCCCGCACATCCAAACGTTTCTAAACAAAGCTTTTACAAGCAAAAAGACCATGTTTAGTCACCAGCATCACTACGTAATTGAAAGCCATGGTACCGCCATCGCTACGATTGGCTTATTCACCAGAAAACAACATGACAGCACGTTCCTAGATAATGCTATTTGGATCTGGCGCCACTACGGTATTCGTTCAATAATCAAAGGCTTAACATTCGAATTTAAACTTGTTAAAGCCCCAAGAAAGGAATGTTTGTACTTGTGTCACATAGCCGTAAACGAAGCACAAAGGGGGAAAGGTATTGCTAGTAAGCTGGTGTCTTTTGCCGAACAGGAAGCTCAATCCAAAGGAATAGATACATTATCCCTAGATGTGGCTCAAAAGAACATTACGGCAATAAATACATACTTGAAATTAGGATTTAAACAAATCAGAACGAATCATTCTCACAATGCGATTTTAGACAACCACATTTATATGGAAAAAAGATTGAGCTAGCTGGCGCGACAGACTTTAACCAGCCTTAAAAGCAAAGCACGATTTTGTTTATGTTTTGCCTTATCAAAGTCTATCTCGTCAACCCTAAAGAACACACGATTTAAATTATTGGTTAAATTTCTCGCCTCTCTTTTACTGGCAGGATAGCGTTTAACCAAAGCATCTTCTATTTGAATAAACGTCATAGACTCATTAATATCCAAACCTAAGCTTCTCAGCCTTTTAAAATACACTTTAACAAACCTTGCTTGAGGGGGTTCTTTTTTTAATAAACTCCCACCCATTACGACTAAAAATAACAGCGCAAGCAAACCTAGTATCATGCTCGACATTGTCAGAAACAGACTTAATGCATCACGCTTCCCAAATATAGAATCTAGAATTTTTTGCTGCCTACCCCCTTTGTAATTCAACATCCAATCATTCCAATAAAAGTTAAGGGCTTGAAGTTGCTGCCGCATATCTCTTATCCATTTTGACGTTGTTTTAAAGCCAACAAATTCCTTCTTAACCGCTTGCTCTATTCCGCTTTCAACTCGCTCTGGCGACACCCAACCTGTTGGATCAATACGCAACCACCCTTGATCTTCAACCCACATTTCTACCCAAGCATGTGCATCATATTGATAGACTGAATAATAATCCCCTATGGAATTTTTAACGCCACCTAAATAACCTAATACGACTCTAGCTGGAACTCCAGCGCTGCGTAATAAATAAACAAGGCTGCCAGAGTAATGCGCACAAAAACCTGACTGACTATCAAACAAGAATTCATCTATACGACTATCACTGTCTAGAGCACCCGGACTAAGAGTGTAAGAAAATAGCTGAGATTTAAAAAACTCTGAAAACCCATCTAAAATCTCTTGCTCGCCTTGTGCATCCGCACCTATTCTACGAGCTAATGACTGAGCTTTTTTATTATTGCTTTTATCAGGCAACTGCAAATAGGCTTGACGCTCCAAAGCTAATAAAAACGCTCGATCTGCTTGCAAATTAAGATTGGCATTAGATTGATTCAGCGGGGCTTCAGCACGATATTGAAACGTATTTAATGCCTTATATTTATTGGTTAGCAGTCCATCTTCGGTTACACCGATATTAGGCTGAAGTGGCACCGAACCCGCCAAAGCAAATAGCCAGCGCTGTTCATGCGCCTCAGAGATAACTTCATACTCATAAGTTTCATCACGGCTAACGCCAGCCCTTTTGGACCAGTCAGTTTGTGTGGAATATCGGGTCTCCCACGTTTCGCCCGAGTAATAATCCAAAACCAGCGCCCGCCAATATCGTTCATTCATTGGCGGTGCATCGCCCTCAAACTTCACCCTAAATGCAAGTTCATCACTCTTCCCCAACTCACTAATATCTCCTGGAGACATTGAGTTCGACAGGCCCACAACCCCTGATTTTGTCGAAATATTTAAAGACCATAGCGGGCCTAATCTTGGCAAGATAAAAAACAATAAAACCATAAAAGGGATTGATAGTAAGAAAATCTTAGTCACTATTCTAAAATGACTATTCGACTGCTCACTTTGATTAACCACAACCTGTGCTAGCAGGGTAAAAAACAAACAAACTAATACAAGAATAAAAGCAATCGGCCCCTGGTCAAACAAAAAATGCTGGCTCTGAACAAAGTAACACAAGAATATAAGAACATAACTGTCACGCTTTGACTGCACTTCTAATGGCTTTAACGCCAAGCCTGCAACTAATAATGTTACGGCAGACTCAATAGTAAGTGACAGACCGTAACTGAAAAACACACCGTAAAACCCACCAAAGACCAATAGCATTTTATAAATAGCATTGGGCGGTTTTACCTTGCCCTTATAAATGGCATAACGCCAGAAAATCACAACGGGCGATAAAACCAAGACCCAAACAGGTAAAAACTCATAATGTAAAAACAGAGCAAGTAACACACTCAAGAAAAGAAAGAACAGCGCTCGCTGACTCAATACATTAATTTGCATTCAGCCCCCTCTTTTATTAGCTGGCGGTGGCTTTTTATCACCTCGATTCGAGTCAACTCCATACAACGCCAAAGCTCTAAGGCATCGAAGTTTATGCGACGACCCCTGACCCAACTCTATGGTGCAACCAGGAACCATTAGTCCATACTCATCCGTATTTTCATCAGATGTAAGCACCCAACCACATAATATTTGTAAGCGCCTTTCTACAGACACACCATCAAGTGCATTCCAATCCAACCACCTAGAGACGCCTTCGTAGGATGAGAATTCTTTAGTTAGTAGCTGAGACGTTTTTGCATATTGTCGCCAAGCAACATGCTTTAAAGAATCACCAGGCTGGTAAGTTTTAAACCCATGAAAATCATCAGCTGATTGGCCTTTTATTAGACTATCCACTTGATCTTCATTCACCTCATCTCCTTCGTCGACAAGAGCTCGCTTAAAAGGCATGTAAACAGGGGTTGGATAAACAACGGCATCGAACTCAAGCTTGGTCCAAGTCCAGCACCTTAACAAACCAAGGGGATAATGGCTGAACAAGGTAAACCTAGGCACATTAACCCAGCCTCTGGTCATGGCTTTAAAACGTAATTTACCAATCACTTCATCCGAAATAGCATCCATTTGAACATCTGAATTTCGATCAAATCCTAAGTAAACCCCCTCTTTAACACCACCCTTATGCGATTCCAGCTTTACATCAACATTAACAAACTCATTCTCATATACTGAAACACACTTTCCGGCCGAAATTTTTAGACCTGACAAATTCCGATAAGTGAATGCTATTGCCGATACCATGATTGATACCAGCAAACAGGAAAAGCTAAAAAGTAGGTTATTTTGATAATTCACTGCTGTTAAAAACATAAGTGAAATCAACATTAAAAAGAGCAAACCTATGCGGCTTGGAAAAATAAATATGCGTTTTTGAGTCAACAGTACAGAGTCATGGGAACCCAACCTGCGGTCTAGCCAGGCCAGGTACTTACGCTCAAAATAATTTTGAATACCTGTAATCACAACACAGAGGTTGTATTTAGGATAGTTTGACAAAGGTTTGAGTCATAGCGACCCATTGCAGAAGCAAGTCGATGCTCTGCTACTGGTATGAATACTGCCTGTACGTCATCAGGTATCACGTGATCGCGACCCGACAGCATTGCCCAAGCTTTAGAAGCATTCAGCAGTGCTAGAGCACCACGAGGCGACAACCCATAGTTCAAAGCTTTGTTATGCCTAGTGGCAAACACCAGTCGCTGCACATAATCTAACAATGCAGAACTTGTCAGTACTTTTTGAATTTTGTCTTGATAGGCAAAGAATTCATCCAGTGAAATCATTGCCTGAACATTGTCTATATTTGCTTTTTTACCTTCAAGTAACATTCGCTCAGCTTCTTGAGTGGGGTACCCCAATTCAATTTTCATTAAAAATCGATCTAACTGAGATTCAGGCAGCGGGAACGTACCCGATTGAGAAGAAGGGTTTTGAGTGGCGATAACAAAAAAAGGATTGGGCAAAAGCTGTGTTTTTCCGTCAATACTAACCTGACGTTCTTCCATTGCCTCTAGCAAAGCGCTTTGAGTTTTGGGTGTTGCGCGATTAATTTCATCCGCAAGCACCAACTGAGAAAACACTGGCCCCTTGTGTAATACAAAGCCAGCCTCTTGACCATTTACCTGTTGCTGAAAAACACTGCTGCCCACAATGTCTGACGGCAACATATCACTGGTAAACTGTATGCGTTGATATTGTAACCCCAACACTTTAGCAATTGCATGACTAAGGGTTGTCTTACCCATACCGGGTAAGTCTTCAATTAATAAGTGCCCATGAGCCAACAAACAACTAATGGATAACTTTATTTGATGCTCTTTACCTAAAACAACACTATTAAGTGTGGTTAATACAGCAGATAACCTAGCATCCATAAATATCCTTACATCACATGATTGAATTAATTAAGAAATACGGCTCAAACCAAAAGATAGATCACGCTTAATATCTTCTATATCTTCTAACCCGCAAGCAATTCGAATGAGTCCATCCGATATACCTGCACTATCACGCTCTTCCTGGCTGACACGACCATGTGTCGTTGTAGCAGGGTGCGTAATCGTTGATTTTGTATCACCCAGGTTAGCGGTAATAGACAGCATACGAGTACTGTCTATTACACCCCAGGCTGCGTCTTTCCCGCCTTTAACTTCAAAAGCTAAAACACCACCAAATAGCTTCTGCTGGCTTTTAGCCAAGTTGTGCTGAGGATGATCAACTAAACCAGCATAATGCACAGCTAATACAGATGGCTGCTCTTGTAGCCAGTGGGCTAGCTCGCTTGCACTTTGACTGTGAGCCTTCATACGAATATTTAACGTTTCAAGCCCTTTAAGCATAACCCAAGCATTAAATGGACTCATGGTTGGCCCTACACTTCTTAAAACACCAACCACTTCTTCCATTAGTTCAGATCGACCTAAAACAGCACCACCTAAGCATCGGCCTTGTCCGTCGATGTATTTTGTCGCACTGTGTATTACTACATCAACACCATACTTTAATGGTTGCTGCAGCGCCGGCGTACAAAAACAGTTATCAACTACCACTAAAATATCTTTAGATTTAGCAAGCGCAACCAACGCAGTTAAATCACCCACTTCATTCATTGGGTTAGAAGGTGATTCAAGAAAAAACATTTTAGTATTGTCTTTTACGGCCGACTCCCATTCAGATGTATCCGTCAAAGATACATAATCAACAGTAATGCCTAATTTGCTTACGTATTTTTTAAACATCACATTTGTCGAGCCAAAAATACTTCGGCTAGACACAATATGATCACCAGGAGACAGCAACGCCAAAATGGTAGAGAAAATTGCTGACATACCTGATGCCGTTGCGACACATTGCTCTGCGCCTTCTAAAGCCGCCAAACGCTGCTCAAAATTACGTACTGTCGGATTAGTATAACGTGTGTACACATTGCCAGGCTCGTCACCGCCAAAAATTGCTGCGGCTTCTTGTGCGCTGCCAAATACATAACTTGATGTTAAAAACATGGCTTCGCCATGTTCATGTTCTGCACTTCTTACTTGCCCTGCTCTTACTGCTAAGGTTTCGAAAGAAGCACCATCAAGTTCTGAGTTGTAACGTTTATTATCCGACATGCTTACCTTTATTCTGCCGTATCATCATTATGTAAATCGATAATTCCGATTTCAGCTTCTGTTGTTTTCTTCTTAGCGTCATTACGCTTAGTTTGAAGATTTTCTAAATACTCGTCATTGATATCACCCGTTACATATTCACTATTGAATACAGAGCAATCAAACTCATATTTAACATCTGCGCCATCGCAAGTCGCTTCTACCAAGTCCTTAAGGTCTTGGTACACAAGCCAATCAGCACCGATCGCCGTTTGAATTTCTTCTACTGTGCGATTGTTTGCAATAAATTCTTCTTTAGCTGGCATGTCGATACCGTAAACATTTGGGTAGCGAACAGGTGGCGCGGCACTGGCAAAGTAAACTCTGTTTGCACCGGCTTCTCGAGCCATTTCGATTATTTGTTCACAAGTAGTACCACGAACAATCGAGTCATCAACCAATAGAACATTCTTACCGCGAAACTCAAGGTCTACAGCGTTAAGTTTTTGTTTGACTGATTTTTTACGAAGCTGCTGCCCAGGCATTATGAATGTACGACCGATATATCGGTTTTTCATAAAGCCTTCACGGTATTTAACACCTAAGCGATTAGCAAGTTCCAGCGCGCTGCTCCGGCTTGTATCAGGTATTGGAATGACCACATCGATATCATGATCAGGACGCTCTCTCATGATTTTTTCTGCTAAACGCGCTCCCATTTTCAAACGAGCTTTGTAAACAGAAATTTTATCCATGATTGAATCAGGACGAGCAAAATATACGTGTTCGAAAATACAAGGTGTTAACTTAGGATTTTCGGCGCATTGCTGTGAATGCAGTTCGCCTTCTTCGCTAATATAAATAGCTTCACCTGGTTCAATATCACGAACCAATTCAAACCCAAGTGCATCCAAAGCCACACTTTCAGAGGCGATCATGTATTCAACGCCCTGCTCTGTATCACGCTTACCATATACAGCAGGTCGGATACCGTTTGGATCGCGAAATCCAACAACACCGTATCCAGCGATCATAGCGATTGCAGCATAGCCACCTTTAACACGTTTATGTACACGCTTAACCGCTTCAAAAATATCATCTTGATTTGGCAATAACGTTTTTTGAGCGTGTAACTCGTGAGCAAATACATTTAATAGAACTTCAGAGTCACTATTAGTATTTATATGTCGTAAATCTTCACGATAAACTTCGTTCACTAATTGAGCTGTATTAGTAAGATTACCATTATGAGCCAATACAATTCCGTATGGGCTGTTCACATAGAATGGTTGAGCTTCTGCTGAAGTAGAGCTACCAGCTGTTGGATAGCGAATATGGCCAATACCCATACTCCCTACCAAACGTTTCATATGACGGGATCTAAATACATCTTTAACTAAGCCATTGTCTTTACGTAAGTAAAAACGGCCTTCGTCACACGTCACCATTCCAGCTGCGTCTTGCCCACGATGCTGTAAAACAGTAAGAGCATCATACAACCCTTGATTCACGTTGCTCTTAGCAACTAAACCAACAATGCCACACATGGCGATTCCTCTTAAAGTGATTAACTGGCTAGCCTTTTGTGGACTCGCCTAGTGTAAGAAAAGTTTCAGCAGCACCTGGTAAAATATCTTTTGACCAGGTGACCATTAATTCAAAATGCGGTATAAAAAACGACTCTTGCCACCAAGGGTCTTTACTTAGTGGTGTCATTTGAAGTCCATATATAGCAGCCATTACCAATATTAGGCCGCGGGTGACACCAAAAACCACGCCAAACAACCTATCGGTGCCTGCTAAGCCTGTTACTTTTACCAGCTCAGCCACTAGATTATTAATCATAGCGCCAATTATAAGAGTAGTTGCGAATAAAATACCGAATGCGGCACCATAGCGAGCGGAAGGTGTCTCGATCCACTGCACCAGCAATACTTCAAGGTGACCACTAAAAATACGTGCTATGACAAATGCCGCAAGCCAGCTCGCTAGAGACAGCATCTCTTTAACAAAGCCTCGCTTTATACTGATTAGGGCCGATATCACTACAGCCGCTAAAATTACCCAGTCGATCAACAACATATTAAGATCCAGAGGTTCCTATCAGTATGTAGCGCATTAATTTATCAGCCATTTTTAGAAGCGCGCATTCTAACAAAGGCAGAAGGATGATAATAGGGGTCACTGCCCTAGATAAGGGACTAATTGACCATCAACTTTAAAGGCTTTATTGATCGACTTTAGTTTTGACTCTAAACCAGCACGCTGAGTGCTTGGCCCGACAAAGACTCTTATATGCTTACCGTCTGCCGCCGGCTTATCAAACGCCTTATAACCAGCCTTACGAAGCTCGTTCCGTAGCGCTACAGCATTTTTGGGCTCAGCAAAGCTGGCTACTTGTATATGCCAGACCTTAGCCTGTCCACTAGCATCGATTTTTGGAACCTCTATATCTTTAGGGTTAATAGCCTCTCCATCAACTGCCATTTCCTTCATAACAATCGATTTAGACTCAAGCTCTGACGCCTTTAAGTCTCGCATGTCTATAGAAAGTGATTTGGGCAATGGCATATTCATATCAGGAATATTCATCTCTAATGGCACGCTCTTACTTAAATATGCTGCATCTTGAGCCCTAGGCGTAATCATTGGCAGAACCACTATTGCCACAGTAACCAAGACCGCTGCCCCCACTAGCTTTCTTTTAATACCATCATCCATTTTATTGCTCCTTCAACCAATTCTGTGCATAGGCGACTGTAAAGAATGAGCCTAAAACCAATACCTCGTCATCTTTTGTCATGATATCAGCCAAGGCATCCAAAGCCTGCCCTACGCTTGGTAAACACGTCACTGAACTTAACAACCCTTTAACCTTTTGATTTAAGGCCTCTGAAGACTGCCCACGATAACCATCTAATGAAGCAAGATACCATGAATCAATCACGTCGGTTAATTCTGAAACGACTCCAACAGCATCCTTATCTTCCAGCATTGCCAACAAAGCATAGCGCTTTCCCACTGCTTTTTTTACTGATAGATCAGTAGCAACCAGTCGTGCCGCTTGCGGATTATGACCAACATCTAACACCCCATTAAACGGTGAACTGAAACGCTCCATGCGCCCCGGCAAGACAGCTAACTCAAAACCTCTTGATATTTGAGCCTTTGTTAAAGCAGGATACAAATGACACAACGCCTGCAAAGCTGTCCCGGCATTCTCTAAAGGCAAGCTTGGCAAGGGCATATCCAAAAAAGACTTAACCTCTCCATCTGGCCCAGTACATCGACATGCCCAAGAGTTTTCGAAAACCTCGATCGAAAAGTCTCGGTTTTTTAGAAAAAGGTCAGCCCCTATGGAATCAGCATGACTCACAAGTGAATCTGATACCGATATTTGCCCACACACTGCCGGTTTGCCCGACCTAAAAACACCTGCTTTTTCAAATGCAATGACAGACAAATCATCACCAAGCCAATCCTGATGATCCAAACCAACACTGGTCACGACACTCACATCAGGTTCAACTATATTTGTAGCGTCGAGACGACCACCCAAACCCACTTCGATCACAGCACAATCCACAGAGTGCTTTTTAAACAAATACAATGCCGATAGCGTGCCCACTTCAAAATACGTTAAAGTAACATCCCCTCTTCCTAGCTCTATTGCCTCAAAGCTTTCGACCAGGTCTGCGTCAGTAGACATGACACCATTGATCTTTACTCGCTCATTATAAATATGCAGGTGTGGACTCATGTATGTACCCACAGAAAAACCAGCAGCTTTTAGCACCGAACTACAATAAGTCACGGTAGAGCCTTTACCATTGGTTCCGGCCACTAACATTATTTTTCCAGCTGGTTTTAACAGGTGCATTTTTGATGCAACAGAACGAACTCGCGATAAGCCTAATTCGATTTCGGTGGGATGGATAGATTCAAGATACTCTAACCATTGGGGTAAATTCTTTTTTGTCATTTATAAAACATCAACGAAATAATAGAATGCAAAGTGGATTTCAATTCTTTCCTATGCACTATCTGATCAAGCATTCCATGCTCTAATAAAAATTCACTTTTTTGAAAGCCTTCAGGCAAGGTTTCTCGAACCGTTTGCTCAATCACTCTGGGACCTGCAAACCCTATCAACGCGTTAGGTTCTGAAATAATAACATCACCCAGCATTGCTAAACTGGCACTTACTCCCCCGTACACAGGATCAGTCAACACAGAAACAAATGGTATACCTTGCTGCCTTAAGCGCTCAATTGCAGCACTGGTTTTAGCCATTTGCATAAGAGAGAATAACGCTTCTTGCATTCTTGCTCCACCGCTTGCCGCAAAACACAACAACGGCATGCGTTCTTCAAGTGCGATTTCACAAGCTTGTACAAATTTCTCTCCAACAACCTGCCCCATCGACCCTCCCATGAAAGAGAACTCGAATGCACATGCTACAACTGGGGACTGATTAATCGCACCTTTAATGACGATCAACGCATCACTTTCTCCAGTCTTTTTTTGCTGACTAGACAACCTGTCTTTATATTTTTTAGAATCACGAAATTTCAGCCTATCAATAGGCTCAAGTTCTTGTGAAATTTCTAAACGAGGCTCTACATCTAAAGTTAAATGCAGTCTTCGGCGAGCAGAAATACGGAAATGATATTCACATTTATCGCACACATTTAAATTTCGTTCTAAATCTGGCTGATACAATGCAGACTGGCACTCAGGACAGCGAGTCCAAAGCCCCTCAGGGACCTGACTCGCCTTTTCAGCAGAACTGGCTTTAATACTTGCAGGTACAATTCTATCTAGCCAGTTACTCATCTCAACCTACCTTTATTTTATGCATCCATCGCTAGACGCATTTCTTTCATCAAAACTGCTAAATTGGCCTTAATCACTTCAGGCTCATCAGAGTTATTTGCTATGCACTTAACCAACGCACTGCCTACTATCACCCCTTCGGATATTTTAGAGACTGCAGCAGCGGTTTCACCGTTTGAGATACCAAACCCTACGCATATAGGCAAATCAGTTTTAGAGCGAATACGAGCTAGATTACTATCTACATCATCTACATCTAAAGCAGCCGACCCCGTCACACCCTTCACGGAAACATAATACAAATAACCTGAAGAATGCCTAGCAATCAACTCCATCCTTTGGTCAGGCGTAGTTGGCGCCATGAGGAAAATCATCTTCAAGTCATGACTCTCAAACAAGTCGACGACATTCTCAGATTCTTCTGGCGGCATATCAACCAACAAAACCCCATCAATACCCGCTTCTGCTGCTCGGGTCGTGAAAACGTCATAACCCATTACTTCCACTGGATTTAAATACCCCATCAAAACAACTGGTGTTTGGGCATCAGTTAGACGAAATTCTTTTATCATCCCAAAAATATCAGTCAGACTTGTGTTGTGAAGCAATGCTCGCTCACATGCCAATTGAATAACGGGACCATCGGCCATTGGATCTGAAAAAGGAACTCCAATCTCAATAATATCAGCGCCACTTTCAACAAGCGTATGCATCAGGCTGACTGTCAAACTCGGTTTAGGGTCACCTCCCGTGATATAAGGGATGAGTGCTTTTTTTCCTTTTGCTTTCAAGTCAGCAAAACAACGATCTATACGATTCATAATTCTTTCCTTTATTTTTGATAACCATCAAAAATATAATATTCACTGAACACCAAGAGACTTAAAGCTAAGAGTCTTGGTGACGATTTAAACAAGTCCAATTTCAACTAGGCGATTTCAATGCCAGCCAAACCTGCAACCGTATGAATATCTTTGTCACCACGACCAGACAAATTGATCACTAAAATTTGATCTTTATCCATTTCAGCCGCTTTTTGCATTCCATAAGCAACGGCATGGCTTGATTCTAAAGCAGGCATAATGCCTTCTATTTCTGTTAGATCATGAAATGCTTTTAGTGCTTCCTCATCTGTCGCCGCCACATACTTAACTCGACCGATATCTTTCAGGTACGAATGCTCAGGCCCAACACCAGGATAATCCAACCCTGCAGAAACAGAATGAGTTCCCTTAATTTGACCGTTTTCATCTTCCATCAAATATGTGCGATTACCATGCAATACACCCGGCTTCCCTTTGCATAACGGAGCAGCATGATCATCCCCATCTAAACCTAAGCCAGCAGCCTCTACGCCATACATCTCTACTGACTGATCTTCAATAAAAGGATAAAACATTCCAATGGCATTTGAACCTCCGCCCACACAAGCCACAACTGCATCAGGCAGGCGCCCTTCTTGAGCGACACACTGACGTTTCGTTTCACGCCCAATAATTGCTTGAAAATCTCTTACCAATTTAGGATAAGGATGCGGGCCAGCAGCGGTTCCGATAATATAAAATGTATCGTCTACATTAGTAACCCAGTGTCGCATCGCTTCGTTCATTGCGTCTTTGAGTGTTGCTGTACCAGAGTTAACCGCTACAACCTCTGCTCCTAGCAATTTCATACGGTAAACGTTTAACTTCTGACGCTCAACATCTGTTGCACCCATAAACACAGTACACTTAAGACCCAATCTTGCGGCCACTGTTGCTGTTGCAACACCGTGTTGTCCTGCACCTGTTTCAGCGATTACATTTGGCTTGCCTGTGTGCTTTGCTAATAAAGCCTGACCAATGGTGTTATTAATTTTATGGGCGCCAGTGTGATTTAAGTCTTCACGCTTTAAATAAATTTTAGCCCCTCCCGCCTTCTTAGTTAATCGCTCAGCAAAATACAAAGGCGATGGGCGGCCAACATAGTGCGCTAAATCTTGATCATATTCTTCTTGAAAAGCAGGGTCTTTACTTAGGCGATCATACAACTCAGTTAGATCATCAAGCGCAGACATTAAGGTCTCAGATACAAAACGACCACCATAAGGTCCGAAATGACCATTTTGAGTTGGTAATTCAGACACTGCTTTTAGGTCATGCTCTGTTTTTGGAGTAATTGACATCGTATACCTCACTTACAAATTCTTTTATCTTATTCGCATCCTTAATTCCTTTCGATGCTTCAACACCACCACTAACATCTACAGCAAAAGGCTGCACATCATTAATGGCTGAAGCAACATTACCTGGGGTTAAACCACCGGCAAGAATTATAGGAGAATTATGATTTTCAGGAATAAGAGACCAATCAAATGACTCTCCTGTTCCTCCGGGAATTCCGGGTTTGTAGCTATCTAATAAGATACCTACGGAGTTTGGGAACCGCAGGCTCGACGCCACCACATCCGACGCTTGCCGGACACGGATTGCTTTGATGAAGGGGCTTTTGAATTGACTACAAAAGTCATTTTCTTCGTCACCATGAAATTGGAGTAAGTCGATTCTAACGCTATTTAGCACTTCCTGCACGTATTCCTTAGAGGGATTAACAAAAAGCGCCACAACAGAAACAAAAGCAGGAACGGCTTCTGCAATCTCTCTTGCCTGTCTAATACGGACACATCTTGGACTTGGATCATAAAAAACCAACCCAATGGCATCCGCCCCTGCTCGGACAACTTCAAGCGCATCTTCGACACGAGTAATGCCACAAATTTTGATACGTGTACGCAAACCTGAATCTGCCATTTTATTTATCACCCGGTTTCATAAACTGGTAAAAGTAAGGGCCTGTATTATCAATTGGTAACTCTGGAAACTCTGGATATTCTACATCCACAAAATACAACCCTTCACCAGGAGCCGTCACACCGGCCTGCTTCCTATCTTTAGCAGCCAGAACACTCGCACACCAGGCCACATCTTTCCTACCCTCACCAATAGGCAACAATACACCTGCTATATTCCGGACCATATGATATAAAAATGCATTGGCACAGACCTCGATAACCACCCAGTCATTTAAGCGAGTAACACTGATTTCTTTCATTGTTCGATTTGCATTATTTGCTTGGCAGTCACTGGCCCTAAAAGATGTAAAATCATGCCGACCAACCAAAGCCTGGGCTGCCTCGTGCATTCTTTCAGTATCTAAAGGCCTTCTCCACCATGTAGCCTGATCATGCATCAACCCGGGTTTAACCGGTTTATTGAGGATAAAGTAGCGATACCTGCGGGCCACTGCGCTAAATCTCGCATGGAATGCATTATCATGACCCTCTTTAATTGGCGCTGGCATCACCCAGTTCAAGCAAACCCCATGAGGCAAGCCAGTATTAACACCTAACTTCCAAGATCGCTCACTTCTTTCAGCTGTTGTATCAAAATGGATAACCTGTGCACTGGCATGCACCCCCGAATCCGTACGTCCTGCACACACTATATTAACAGGGTGATTTGCGACCTTTGACAAGGCAACCTCTAAAGCATCTTGAACACTCAAGCCTGGATGGTGCTTCTGCTTTTGCCAGCCTTTAAATACAGAGCCATCATATTCAACACCTGCAACCCATCGCTGCACTACATCAGACATACTTTTAATCCAAAAAAACAAAACCCGAGCATGTTTCCATACTCGGGCAATTATAACTAAAAATAAGAAGTCACTTAAATATTAAGTGAAAATAATTAAGCCATACTATCCATTAGCTTACTTGCATCTTCTTTTTGCTGATCTGTGCCTTCTTCAAGTACCTCTTGAAGAATCTCTTTAGCGCCATCCTTATCATCCATATCGATATAAGCACGAGCCAGATCCAACTTAGTTTCACTTTCGTCAGTCCCACTTAAGAAATCCAAATCCTCATCTAGATTATCCAGATCTAAATCACCCAGTGGAGGCAATTCATCAGGTGCATCTAAAGACCCTAGCTCAACTAAATCATCTGAAATATCAGATACCTCAGCTAGTTCTTCCGGCTCATCAAGACTTGGCACATCAAGGGACTGCTCTAGATCTAGTGATTCAAGACTTTCATCCAATTCAATGTCGCCAGAATCCAATTCAGATTCCAAGCTACCTAAATCAAGGTCATCATCTAGATCCATAGAGCCTGATAGCTCAGCTAAGTCATCCTCCATTGAATCCAATGACAACTCATCATCCAGTGAAGGTATCTCCAAATCTACATCCAGACCCAAATCAAGGTCCGCGCCATCCATTGATAATGAGTCTGAATCTAATTCAGGAGTTTCTAGATCCGTTAAATCAGAAGATTCAAAACTCAAACCATCATCAACATCAAGACTGCCAGAGTCGTCTAATGTTAAAGAATCCAATGATTCATCTAAATCTAAAGACTCTAATTCAGTACTATCCATTGTCACATCAAGGTCTGCACCCAAATCTAACGAATTATCTGCATCTAAACTTCCAAGCTCTAAACTGTCATCCGAACCCAGATCCATGCTCACACTATCATCAGAGATATCCAATGTATCCAGACTGCTAGCAAAATCTAAACCGGCATCCTGTTCTGCGCCATCTAATTCTAACTCTTCAGCTTGGCCACTTACCTCAATCGAATCTGTATCAAAATCAGAAAGATCCATATCAAAATCTAAAGTTGAGTCATGACTCAGTTCAGCCGCAGCATCAGTAGGAGCATCTAAATCGGATGAAAGATCTAAGCCATCAAGATCAAAATCTAACTCTCCCTCATCCAAATTTAACCCAGCACTGTCACTACTAACATCAAGACCCATACCTAAATCATCTGACAAATCAGCAGTTGCCGCCCCAGCAAAACGAGACTTTATAGCCTCAGCTTGTGCCTTCTCTGAATCATCAGCATTTACCATCAAATAATCAAAATGCTCTGAAAATGCAGCCTGATCATCCACTTCAGCCAATACTTCTAATAACTTAACTCTTAACTCATTACGCCCTGGCTGTTGCTGCAGTGTTTTTTCTAACAACTCTTTAGCAGGTTCAATTCGGTTATAAGCCATATAAACATCAACTTCACCAAGTACATCCTGACCTTCACCTAGATCCGCATCATCCAATGAATCTGGCAAACCAGCATCGGCTTGGTCAAAATCATCCAGTTCCGAGGAATCAAATCCTGCCGAATCAAAATCAGAAGTTGAATCAGCTTCTTCTCCTAGCTGAAGATCATCAAATTCACTATGGAAGTCATCCTCTAAATCCGAAGCAACCTCATCAAGAGGATCTTGTATATCCAAATGATTTTCAGCAATATTTTCTTGCACTTCTTCTTTGCGTTTTCTGGCACGACTTACCGCCAATAAAGCTAACAATAAAGCACCGATGACTGCACCAGGAATTTGAGGATTTTCAATTGCAAACGCTACAATATCAAATGGCTCATCTTCAGGCGGCGTATATACAAACTTAGCTTTTGGCTTGGGTTTTACTTTAGGCTCACCCGCTTTCTCAGCAACTGCGTCCGAAGCCAGATCTTCATCACCCTCAGCTTTAACTGGATCTATCAATTTCGCTTCGGCTGGCTTCTCTTCTGCAGAGTTGAAATTTAAATCACCACCAGTTGCTGCAATTTCTTGCTCCAGGGGCGCCTCTAAATCATCAGCCATATCGGCATCGACTTTAGCTTCTTTCACATCCGTAGATGAAACACCCGCTTGAAGAGCGACCATCTGCTCATCTTTAAGGTTAATTAAACGCTGTAAAGTGTTAATTTGATCCTCAAGAGAGTCGAGACGAGTACGAAGCTCTTGATTTTCTAGCGTTGACTTATCTAAGTTCTCTAAAGCAAGATTCAAATCATTTTCTAAATTAGATTGATCGCCAGCTGCTTTTTCAAGTACATTTCCACTTGCTCCACGCTTAACACCCGTAGTTGCATCGCCTCCCGCTAATAATTTTAGCCGAGAACCTGACACTTCATCGTCGCGAGTCATTGCTTCGTCTTTACGAGTCGCATCTAGCTGAGCTTTACGCTTAGCAATAGCTTGATTCTGCATCGCAACTTCAGATACAGCTTCACTAAACGAACGAGATAGCATTTCATCACTCGTTGGCACTCGTAAAACTTGATTCTTTTTAAGGCGATTTATATTGCCGTTGATAAAGGCACTAGGATTCAAGTCCTGTATCGCTAACATTGCTTGTTGTGGACTAATTTTTCTATTAGAACGAGTCTTGATGGCTACTTCCCATAGGGTATCGTTTTTACGTACCGCATAGGTTTTGGACTTAGCCTTAGGCTTCTCTGGAGATACTGATTCTACATCTGACTCAGACTCTTCTTCGTATACCCCAGAACCTGGTAGGTCAGTTGCTTCTAATTCTTCTTCTGAATCACCAAGCATTTCACCCGAATCATCTTCTATTTCTGAATCGTAATCATTTTGCTCAGAAGGCGCTGAAACTCGACTTGGTTCATCTTCAGCAAAAACAGGGGGATCAAGCAGTAAAGTATATTCACGTAATAGACGACCGCTAGGCCAATCAACCTGAACAAGGAAATTTAAGAAAGGTTCTACAACTGGCTGATCTGAAGACAGGTTTACATACACACCTGATTCTGTGCGTTCGATCTCAAATTTAAAGCTGTTCAAAAAGAACACTCGTTCTACGCCTGATTTCTCAAACTCTTCACGAGAAGCAAGATCAGGCTTGATTTCCCAATCTTCTAGTTCACTTGCCTTTAAGAGTTTAATGCGTGCATCTAAAGGCTGGTTCAAAGCTGAATCCAACACAATATCACCCATGCCTAAGGCATAAGTCGTTGAAGCACTCATCATTGCCCCAGATGCAGCTATTGCGATCGCGAGCTTGCGCAACATAGCAATGTATCCTTTTTTCTAATTCTTTTAAGGGTCAACGGGCTATCGACTAGCACCCTTTCCATACAATCTCTTAGAAGATTGTGTCATTAAGGAATGAAGTATTAAGTAAAATCAAGGATTTATCAATATTTATAAGGATCTAAGGCGGCTTTGGGGGGTAATTTCTAATGTTTTTTTCTGAAATTGTGAAATATAGGAGAAATACCCGTGTAATCAATGAATTACACGGGCGATGACCGGGCCTAGCCAAGCAGTATTCTTAGCATTCTTCGTAGCGGCTCAGCAGCCCCCCATAACAATTGATCACCTACAGTGAAGGCTGAGATGTATTCAGGCCCCATAGATAATTTACGGATACGGCCGATTGGAACACTAAGTGTTCCTGTTACTTTAGCTGGCGTTAACTCGTCCATTGTTACTTGGCGATCATTAGCGATCACCTTCACCCATTCATTTGATCCAGCCAAAATAGACTCGATTTCTGAAACAGGTAAATCTTTCTTCAACTTAATGGTTAAAGCCTGCGAATGACAACGCATGGCTCCAACTCGCACACAAATACCATCGATTGGTGTTGGCGCATCAGAAGTACCTAGTATTTTATTGGTCTCAACCTCAGCCTTCCACTCCTCACGGCTTTGACCTGACTCTAACTGCGTATCAATATATGGAATTAAGCTTCCAGCTAAAGGCACACCAAACTGATCTCTTGGGTAGTCTTCACTGCGAATAAATTCAGCCGTTTTCTTGTCTATCTCTAAAATAGCCGAAGCCGGATCATCCAGTAAATCTTTTACATTATCGCGAACAGAACCCATCTGAGAGATCAATTCACGCATATGCTTAGCACCTGATCCTGAAGCAGCCTGATAAGTCATTGGAGAAATCCATTCAATAAGATCTTTCTCAAATAACCCACCCAAAGCCATCAACATCAAGCTAACAGTACAGTTACCGCCAACATACGTTTTAACACCACCCTGAATACCGTCTTTGATCACGCTCATGTTCACAGGATCTAGAACAATGATTGCATCATTTTCCATTCTTAATGAAGACGCCGCATCAATCCAATACCCTTCCCAACCCGCTTCACGCAGCTTTGGGTAGACTTCATTTGTATAGTCGCCACCTTGGCACGTAATAATGGCGTCGAGCTTCTGCAACTCAGCAACATCAAAACCATCAAGTAATACGCCCGCATCAACACCTCCAAAGACAGGTGCTTTTTGACCAGCTTGTGACGTTGTAAAAAAGACGGGGTTAATTAAATCGAAATCCCCTTCTTCTTCCATTCGCCCCATCAACACAGAGCCAACCATTCCACGCCAGCCGACTAAACCTACATTTAACTTGCTCATAAATTATCCCCTCAAGCTAACGCGGCAACAACGGCTTCGCCCATTGTCGCTGTTGAAACTTTTTCCATGCCATCACTGAAGATATCAGCGGTACGCAAACCCTTGTCCAATACTTTACTTACAGCCGCTTCAATCGCGTCTGCGGCTTCCACTTCACCCAAGCTATAACGCAGCATCATAGATGCAGACAATATAGTGGCTAATGGATTTGCAATGCCTTGACCGGCAATATCTGGAGCGGAACCGTGACAAGGCTCATACATGCCTTTATTTTCTTTATCTAAAGAAGCTGACGGTAACATACCAATCGAACCGGTTAACATAGCGGCCGCATCAGAAAGAATATCGCCAAACATGTTACCTGTTACCATTACATCAAACTGCTTTGGCGCACGAACCAATTGCATGGCTGCGTTATCAACATACATATGCGACAACTCTACATCAGGATAATTTTTCGCTTCTTGCTCCATGATTTCACGCCATAAAACCGTAACTTCAAGTACATTAGCTTTATCAACAGAACACAGTTTTTTACCACGTTTTTGTGCAGACTCGAATGCCACTTTAGCGATGCGACGAATTTCAGTTTCGTTATACACATACGTGTTATAACCTTCGCGTTCACCGTTTTCTAAAGTACGAATACCACGAGGCTTACCAAAATAAATACCACCGGTTAATTCACGTACAATCAATATATCTAAACCTGAAACCACCTCTGGCTTCAGTGAAGACGCATCCGCCAGCTGAGGGTAAAGAATCGCTGGACGCAAATTACCAAAAAGCTCTAGACCAGAACGCAAACCTAACAAACCTTTTTCAGGACGTAATTCACGATCTTCTAGCGTATCCCACTTAGGCCCACCCACAGCGCCCAACAAGATAGCGTCAGCAGCTCTGGCTTTTTCCATGGTCACTTCAGGAAGTGGCGTTCCGAATTCGTCATAAGCCGTACCACCAACCAGTGCATTATCTAATTCAATATCTAAGTTGAATTTAGCTTTTACTGTCTCTAAAACTTTAACCGCTTCAGATACAATCTCAGGACCAATACCATCACCAGGCAATACAAGAATTTTTTTTGTCATAACAATCACTCACTTAACCCTGAATATTTTTCAAGGAAAACATCACTTTCAAATTAGGCGCCTACACAGTAAAGAGCGCCCCATTAATAAATTTTACTTAACCTGATCAAACAACCAAGGAGAAGAAGCACGGCGCTTATCTTCATAAACCTTAATATCGTCCGCATCCTGCAGGGTCAAACCGATATCATCCAAACCATTCAGCAAGCAGTGCTTACGAAAAGCATCCACTTCGAATGATATCGCTTCGCCATTTGGCTTAACTATTTTTTGCTCTTCTAAATCAACGGTTAACTCATAACCTTCGTTAGACTCAACGGCTTCAAACAAGCTATCAACAATCGCCTCATCCAAAACAATCGGTAGCAAGCCATTTTTAAAGCTGTTGTTAAAAAAGATATCAGCGTAACTAGGTGCTATAACAACCTGAAAACCAAAATCTTCTAACGCCCAAGGGGCATGCTCACGAGATGAACCACAACCAAAATTTTCACGGGCTAGCAATACAGATGCGCCTTGATAGCGCGCCTGATTCAAAACAAAATCTGGATTCAATGGGCGACCAGAGTTATCTGTATCCGGCTGCCCTTCGTCCAAGTAGCGTAGCTCATCAAATAAGTTAGGCCCAAAACCTGAACGTTTAATGGATTTTAAAAATTGCTTAGGGATAATCATATCCGTATCAATATTGGCGCGGTCCATTGGAGCCACAATGCCAGAACGTTTTTCAAATGCTTTCATTATGCTCTCCTTAAGCTTCTAACGTGAAGTCACGTACATCAACAAAATGACCTGCGATTGCCGCAGCGGCTGCCATTGCAGGACTCACCAAGTGCGTGCGACCGCCATAGCCCTGACGACCTTCAAAATTACGGTTCGACGTAGATGCACAATGCTCGCCACTGCCCAATTTATCGGCATTCATAGCAAGACACATAGAACAACCTGGCTCACGCCATTCAAAACCAGCTTCTAAAAAGATCTTATCTAAACCTTCTTTTTCTGCTTGTTCTTTCACCAAACCAGAACCAGGAACAACCAAGGCTTGCTTCACAGAGTCTGCAACCTTACTGCCCTTTGCTACCGCTGCCGCTGCACGCAAATCTTCAATACGACTGTTTGTACAAGATCCAATGAATACACGATCAAGTTCTATATCCGTAATAGCCTGACCAGGCTCTAGACCCATGTATTTATATGCACGTTCAAAACCGCTGCGCTCTACATCGTCTTTTGCGTCTTGAAGCTTAGGCACAAAACCATCAATCGTTGTTACCATTTCTGGAGAGGTTCCCCAGGTAACTTGCGGTTTAATATCTTCCGCTTTTATCTCAACCACCTTATCAAAAACAGCATCCGCATCTGATATAAGGTCAGACCAAGCTTCTAGCGCTTGCTCCCAATGACCACCTTTTGGAGAATAAGTACGACCTTTCACATATTCAGCCGTCAACTCGTCAAACGCGACCATGCCAACACGAGCACCAGCCTCGATTGCCATGTTACACATGGTCATACGACCCTCAATACTCATAGAACGGATCGCGCTGCCGCCAAACTCCATTGCACAACCATTACCACCAGCTGTACCAATCACACCAATTACGTGCAATACAACATCTTTACCAGTAATGCCCGCACCTAATTGACCTTCAACACTGATCAAAAGATTTTTCATTTTTTTCTGAATCAAACACTGTGTCGCCATAACGTGTTCAACTTCAGACGTACCAACACCATGCGCTAAAGCTGCAAAGGCACCATGAGTGGCTGTATGGGAATCACCACACACAACGGTCATTCCAGGTAACGTAGCGCCCTGCTCTGGCCCAACCACATGAACAATACCCTGACGCTTATCTTTCATCTTGAATTCAACAATGCCGAACTCATCGCAGTTATCATCAAGAGTCTGAACTTGTATTTTAGATACAGGATCAACAATGCCCTCTATACCCACATCGCGCTCAGTTTTTGTGGTGGGTACATTATGATCAGGCGTTGCAAGATTGGCATCTAAACGCCACGGCTTACGCCCAGCGATACGCAGGCCTTCAAACGCTTGTGGCGACGTTACTTCGTGTAGTAACTGGCGGTCAATATAGATTAGCGCAGTGCCATCTTCACGGGTTTTAACCACGTGCTGATCCCATAGTTTGTCGTATAACGTTCTTCCAGCCATCACTCTCTCCTAGTATGTGCGCCTGTCTAATACGAAATGCAGGCTTCATTAATCTGTTAATTATCTATTTAGTAAGTTTACGCCCATATACAAGATAACTCTAATTCATATTTTTTATCAATTGCATTCCAATATGGAATAGATAAAATCCACTTAACTTACATAGAGAAACACCTATGGACACTCAATCCTTACAAGCATTCTTAGCCGTTGCAGAGACCGAATCGTTTTCACTAGCAGCACAACGACTACACATCACACAGCCTGCTGTCAGCAAGCGCATAGCCCTACTTGAAGAAACACTAAACAATCAATTATTTGACCGTCTACCTAGGAAGGCTATTTTAACCCCTGCAGGCGAAGCATTAATGCCGAGAGCCAAACATATTGTTTCTGAATTACTAGAGATTAAAACTGAATTAGCCAACTTAAGTGGCGACATTAGTGGCACATTGCGAATTGGGACAAGCCACCACATCGGCCTGCACCACTTACCTCACTTATTACGACAGTTCCATACGGCATACCCTCAAGTTAAACTGGCCATGCAGTTCCTAGGCTCAGAAGCCGCCTGTGAGGCCCTTGCTCAAGGTGAGCTTGATATTGCATTCGCGACCCTACCACTTGAAAGCCATCCCAAGCTTGAAATGCAGCCAGTATGGAGGGACCCCCTTAGTTTTGTATGTGCACACACTCACCCCCTTACAAATCTTAAAAAGCCAAATTTATCAAACCTCACTCAATTTGAAGCCATTCTTCCTGAAACCAACACCGTCACCTTTGAAATAATTGATAACGCCTTCAAGAAAGAAGCGCTTTCATTACAGGCAGCCATTCCAAGTCGCTACAGAGAAACCATCAGCATGATGTCTAGCTACATGGAAACCATAAAGATGATGACAAGTGTTGGACTTGGCTGGGCTGTATTACCAGAGCACATGGCAAACGAAAAAGACCTACATAAACTCAACATTGGCCCGAAGCATTTTTATCGTGAATTAGGGGTTCTGCAAAGGAAAGGAAAGACACTGGGTACAGCTGGCAAAGCATTTTTAGCCATTCTCCCTAACGCATCTTAGTAGCCACCAATGAAAGCCCATATTCCGTTAAATAATTTGATCTATGGCAAGAGATAAATAGAACTTAGGACTAAACTATAAATATACTTTTGGAGATAACCCCATGCTTGCAATTAAAAACATCCTGTTAGTTCTAGACCAAGAACTGGACAACAAGACAGCATTAAAGCGGGCCATGCAGATTTGCAACGAGCAAAACAGCAATCTTTTCATAACTTCGTATATCTACAATCACGCTTGCGAAGAGGGGTCTTTAACCGACTTAGAATTACGACACGACCTAAAAGCCCTACTGATTGAGAAGTCACAGAAATGGGCTGAAGAACTCATGGAGGAATTTTACCTTCCAAAAGACACACCACTATCAATTTGCTGGTGCGATCACGCTTATCAAAGCGTACTGGATAACAGCCAAGACTATAGTTTCGATTTAGTCATCAAAGCCGCTGCCAACCACCACAGTATTTTGGATCGCGTGATGCAACACCAAGACTGGAACCTATTAAAACTCTGCCCTGCCCCAGTACTACTTGTAAAAGAAAAACCAGCCTGGGAGTCTCGCAATATACTGGCATCAATTGACGCAACATCACTAGACGATGCCCACAGAGTGATCAATGAGCACATCTGTGAATTTGCTGAGTTGCTAAACAGCGACAACCTTTATGACACACACCTTGTAAATAGCTACCCAATGATGTCCCTTACACTGGCTAGCTTACCCGACACACCAATCCCTGAAGATCTCCAGCAATATGTCGTAAATCAGCACCTAGAAGCATGCGAGGTAATCGCCAATAAATACAATATCCCGGAAGAGCAAACACACATACGAGAAGGTGAACCTGAAGAAGTTATCACTACCGTGGCCAAACACATTGATGCTGACGTCATACTGGTGGGAATATTGCCAGAAGATGGCATGCAAAGCATAATTCTCGGAAGCACTATTGAGAATGTAATGGACTCAACGAGTAGCGATATACTCGCCATCAAGAAGCAAGACGGCGTTATTGACATTGAAAATGATTAAATAAAAAGGGTCATTGAGATTTTTCAAAGACCCTTTGTAAATCGACCTATACAATTAAAAAAACGTATTCTAATACAGTCTCATCAAATACATCCCAATCTGATTACCATCGAATTCATTTCCATCCTGATCAGTAAACGTTAGCCAGCTCATATAAGCACCCAGTGATACGCCCATCGACCCTCGTATTTCGACAGCTACTTTTGGTCCAAATGTTGATTCATACTCCTTAGTTTCACCAGCTCCTTTGTATTCATGCAAGCCACGAGCAGTAAAACCAAACGCCAAACTACTTACCTGATTAGATTCGACCCATAATAAATCACCCATCAAATAAGACTGTGTATGAGTGGAATTACCGGTACTGGATAACGCGTAATACCCCAAACCTAAGCTTGACCGAATACTACTAGAAGGACGCCCTGATACAGCCCAAGAATAGCCATATGTCAGCGATGGCCCACCACCCAATGTAAGGTTTGGCAAATAGTCTTCAGCAGGCGCTAAACTTTTTTCACCACGCCCCATGGAAAACTGCCAATAAGGTCCAGACATTTTTTCAAAAGGCTGATTAAACCCCTCATCCGGCGTCAACAATTCCAATGTACCCAAAGGCAAATAACTAGCTGCTTTCCTTTTTGAAAAAGGCGTTACGCTATAGCTCCAACTAGAGCCCTGATGCTGAGTTGTATAAGACGCGTCTTCACCATATAACTTTGGTTCAGTTCTAATAACAAAACTGGCCACATCCCGATTAAACTCCAATGGCACTGCCGCATAACGACCGCTAGAACTTAATTGCGTAAACCTTAATTGGGGCTTTTTGATTTCCAACAAAACCCCTTGCTTAGAATACACTTCAATAACAGGGTAAAAGAAACCCTCACCGATTTCAGTCTTAGTAATATAGGTTCTCAACTGAATCACTAAACGCGAATGCCCTGATGGCAATTTATACCCTTTATAAAAAGATCGACCCGCTGGCAGCTCTATCACACCATCCTCCAACTCGGGGTCGCCTTGCATCCCAAAGGGGAGCTCAATAAATTGAAAGTCGCCATCAGGTTGCACAGTATTTAACTGGGTCATCTGCTCACGCACGGTTAACTGCGAACAACCACCCAGCAGTAACATAATCGATGCCAACTTCAAAAAACCTAACCACTGTAATTTTTTCAAAGCTCTATTCGCCTTTTTCATATTCGTTTTTATTTTCGCTGAAACGATGCGTCAAAAAGTCAGAATGACCTCTTAATAATATTGTCATTCTAAATAACTCTTCCATCACATCTACAATTCTTTCACGGAAAGCACTGTCTTTCATTGTGCCATCATCATTAAATTCCTTCCAAGCCATGGCTACCGATGACTGATTAGGAATCGTAAACATCCTCATCCACCTACCTAGCATTCTTAAACTATTCACAGCATTAAATGATTGGGAGCCACCACTGACTTGCATCACCGCTAAGGTCCTACCCTGTGTCGGCCTTACCGACCCTAAAGAAAGAGGTATCCAATCAATCTGATTCTTAATGACAGAGGTTAAATTCCCATGTATCTCAGGACTGCACCACACCATTCCTTCAGACCAAATAGCAAGCTCATGCAATTCCTTAACCTTAGGATGATCATAATTTTGACGATCAAATACGGGCAGATCAGCTGGGTCATAGACTCGAACCTCCGCCCCAAAGGCTTCAAGGATTCTTACTGCTTCTAAAGCTGCTTTTTTACTGTACGACTCAGGCCTTAGCGAACCATACAAAACCAGTATCCGCGGAGCATGGCTTTCCATTTTTTTTGATGAAAATGACTCAATCGTACTTTCAATTGTATGATTTGGAACCAACGAATCAGACATACCAATAACCACTCATATATATCTTAAGTTTTATGATGACTTACATTTACCGCATATTAACTATTTAGACACAAAAAAGCCCGCATTGCGGGCTCTAATATACGAATTAATAAAACGTTTAATTCAGTAAATTAACCGGTGAGATATCATTCTGAGTCTCAAACCGCGTCATAACTAAAGCCACTTGAGATTGCCACTTGTGATACTGGAAAGACAACAACTGCAATAACTGAGACACGTAATCGGCTAACTCTTGAATCGTTATCTCTTTCGAGTCATCCGGTAACGGGCCAAGTTTGACTTCAAAGTACTCTAAAATATGAATCCTTCGCCTATTTAAAGAAACTTTTACCGGCTTTTCTTTTAGGCTGGCAATTAATTCTTGCAGTATTCGCCAAACTTGTTGCTTCTCTTTAACACCGGCCTGCAGTATTTTAGTACTGACACCATTATGTAAACTGTTCACAATTAAACTTAGAGGGTTGTATGCCTCATTGATTGACGACACTTCTCTTCTGACTTGAGCATAAAACTCTAGATTAGAAAACGCCCCAAGAGCCTCAGATCTTGCAGCCATATCAAGGTGATTTAAAGCAACAAACGCTCTCTGATAGAACACCTGATCCATCGCCTCCATATGGTATAGCGCTTGCTGGTACTGAGCTCGCATGTGCTCAAGATAAGCTTCCGACTCACCTTTAGCCAATACTTCATTACCTAAGTATTTCTTTAAAGGTAACTTAGATTGCACCAGCCTTTGTATCACATAAGCCTTATGTATCCTCTTAAGTAGATTTGCGGAAGCAGCTTGCTGCTTCCTATCTTCTACTCTGTACCTACGTATATAATCAATACTTGTCTGTATATCGAACTGTGAAACATCACGCTCTTCTGATGGTTCGAATCTTAATACCCGAGTTTCGATCCTTCCATCGAAATATCTGCGAGCCAGCTGATTTAGCTTTTCTTTTTTAAGCTGCAACTCCCTAATTTTTTGAGAAGAAACACAATGTTTTTCAGGGGCGCCAATGCCCGTACTTACATAATCAAGCAGCGTGAGCTCCTTGGAAATCAATGATGCTTTCTCTAATAACAAAGAAGCTGGAATTTTGGCTGTCAGAACACCCTTATGTTTTAAAGCCTTAGCATTCTCTAGCCTCACCGCATCACTAGGACAAAAACGAGTAACTTCTTTATCTGAGTGCTCACCAAATAGCTTATCAATATTTACAGAAGCTTTCTTAGCCTCCAGCGCGACAGCTAAACCATAATCATCAAGTAAATAGCCTTCCTTCCAAGCCCAGTCATTTTGCTTAGAAACAGCTGTTTGAGATCGCTGAATCAATCTAAGCTGGCGCAACATGCTAGAGAAATCGTCACTACCTACCAAAGAAATAGCATCCGCATCGGTTTCTAACTCTATCTGCCTGCTTTTCCAAGAAGTTAAATCACGGTGGACAGAAAACATACAAGAAAAGGCACTTTGTTGGACCAAATGAATTCGCTGCCACATCCAAAGCTCTAGATATTCTAACTTTGAAAGCCCTTCTTTTTGCATTCGGCTTAAAAGCTTTTGATGAAATTTATCTTGCCCAGTCGCCCTAAAATACAACCATTCACTAACGTGATGCATTAGATAAAATGCTAGTTTCTTTTTCTTATTTCTAAAGTGGGAAAGTTCATGAGCAAGCATGGCTGCTAACTGATTGACTGACATTCCCATCAATAGCGGAGCACCAATTATGATCTTGTACTCATCACGATAAATACTATTCACACCCGCGTAAGCATCAACACGCAATGCCGTTTCATTATTGACTTCAATACGCCTTGGCGGCTTTACATTTAAATGGCGACTTAATTCTGTAGTCAAGGACTTAAGAGCTGGAGCTTCATGACCACGCAACACCCTCCCATGAAACGATTTGAAGCCGCCAAAAAGTGGCCGCATTAATATATAAAGCAAACCAAAGGCAAGTACGGCTGGCGACCCCCACAGCGTTGCTTCAATATATTTTTCATTCCCTAGGTACTCGATAACTGGCTGACTAAAAAATATAATAACGCCAGCCATAGCAGCAAACACGACGGATATGTATACCATTGGAATTAGTAGGCTCACCGCCTCTACAAGGACAAGCTCCAAGGATTCTTTGATATTAATTTTTTTAAGTGCTAATGAGCCTTTAAACGACCTAACAAAATATTCAGATAGTTTTTGACTGTTATCACTAGGAACAGGAATGGATTTTTTATGAATGGCATGCTTGGCCTTTTTACTGGCGGCTTTCCAATCAATTTCAGAGTCATTTTCGGCCACTGGGCTGACAGCCCTTAATGGACCAGTCAGGTGGCGTCTGGCTGCAAAGTTTGCAAACATAGGCTTACCTTCAAAATAATATACAGCTTATCAAGGATTTGAGCTGAAAAATGAGCACTATCCCATGTTTTATTACATTTGCACTACATTTAATCACACGCAGTAATATTTGGCTGAAAAACACACAGGATTGATCATTTTAAAACAACTCTTCACAACGACCTCATAAATCTACTTTATTGGTAGCGCTGTTCTTTCTAAAATCTTTCGCATAACAAAGCTGGAATGCACACCGGTTACACCTGGTATACGCGTGAGCTTACCCAACAAAAACTCTTGGTATGCTCTCATATCCTCGACCATGACTTTTAATACATAATCTGCACTTTGCCCGGTTATTAGATAACATTCTAAAATCTCTTCACTATCTAACACCGCATTTTCAAATGCTTCAAATCGCTCAGGTGTATGGCGGTCCATGCTGATCGAAATCATGGCCATCAAATCTAACCCTAATCTTTTTGCATCAAGTAAAGTCACTGTTTTAAGGATCAAACCCGAGTCTTCAAGTGCTTTCACCCTCCTAGAACAAGGACTGGCAGACAAGCCAATTTTATCGGCTAACTCAAGATTACTAATGGCCCCATTACCCTGTAACTCATAAAGGATCCTACGATCAATTCGATCCAACTGCATACATCACTCCAACAACCACAAACCACCAAGGACACAATACACCAATAAAGTAGAAATTATTGGAAACTTTAACCCCTTTATCGCAAAAACCAAGCAATAACGCAATATAAAACCACTTAAACCACCCTATAATTAACTCACTTGATCAGCTGGATGGATCAAAAGTTCATTCACAGCCAGGGCAAGCCAAAAGCCTGCCTTGCAAGTAACGCTAAATTAAAAGCCTTTTGATTAATAAGAGACGCATCATGTTTGACCATACTAAATACCGCCCATTCCCTAGCATTAACAAAGTAAATCGTAACTGGCCAAACCAGAGCATTACACAGGCCCCTATTTGGTGTTCTGTAGACCTGCGCGATGGCAACCAAGCCTTAATCGAACCAATGAACGTCGAACAAAAGCTTTTAATGTGGGATTTATTGATCGACATGGGGTTTAAAGAAATCGAAATAGGCTTTCCCAGCGCTTCACAAACAGATTTCGATTTTGCTCGCACTTTGATTGAGAACAATAAAATTCCAAGAGATGTAACCATTCAAGCTTTGGTTCAAGCACGATCCTCGTTAATTGAACGAACATTTGAAGCGTTATCAGGCGCTCACCAAGCCATCGTGCACGTTTACAACTCAACATCTCCTGTACAAAGAGAAAAAGTGTTTGATTTAGATAAACAAGGGATCATTGACATTGCTGCTTTTGGAGCAAGAAAAGTCAAAGAATGTGCGCAAAAACAAGTAAATACAAAGTGGACATTCCAATACAGCCCAGAAAGTTTCTCTAGCACCGAAGTTGATTTCGCAATTGATGTTTGTAACAAGGTAATCAATACATGGTCTCCAACCCCTGAAAACAAATGCATTATTAATTTGCCTGCAACTGTCGAGTGCGCAGCGCCAAATGTATTTGCAGACCAAGTAGAGACATTTTGCGAGAACATTAATCATCGCGAGAATGTCATTATTAGCATTCATACACACAATGATCGAGGGTGCGCGATTGCAGCAGCTGAAATGGCGATTTTAGCAGGCGCCGACAGAATTGAAGGAACATTGATGGGTAATGGTGAGCGCACTGGTAATATGGATATTATTACAATGGGCATGAACTTATACAGCCAAGGCATCAATCCTAATTTAGATTTTTCTGACGCCTCAAGAATAACCAGAGTCGTTGAAGACTGCACCAAAATACCGACACACGCCCGACACCCATGGGTGGGTGACCTAGTTTACACAGCATTCAGTGGCTCACACCAAGATGCCATTAAAAAGTGCTTATCTAAACAAATCGAAAATAAGCCATGGGATGTTGCCTATCTTCCAATCGATCCAAGTGATATTGGAAGAGACTATCAAAGTGTTATTCGCGTAAACAGTCAAAGTGGGAAAGGTGGAGTCGCTTACATATTAGAGTCACAATACGACATAAAATTGCCAAGGTGGATGCAGATAGAGGTTAGCCAGGCCGTTCAGTCTTATACTGAATCTAATGAATGTGAAGTGACAGCAGAAACCATTTGGGAAATTTACCAGGACAGCTTCTGCACAATAAAAAATGATACGAACATAAAGAGCTACCAGGTAAGCAATGATGATGGACAAGAAAACATATCAGCCTTCATTGATTATTTAGGTCACAACACACACATCAAAGGTTCTGGTAAAGGCGCCATTGACGCTTTTTGTAAGGCGCTATCACAGCAATATGGCCACTCAATTGATATTAAGCAATTTGAACAATCCTCAATGGGTGGGCATAAGAACTCACTTGCCATTTCTATGATTCACATGACCATAAATGAACAAAAAATAATCGCATCAGCCTCAGATCCCGACTCTTTAAAGTCTTCATTATTATGTATATTGACTGGACTTAGCCGCTACACAAAGCAAACTAGGTCTGCAGCATAAAACAAGTATCTTTACAGGGAGTTGAACCTTCAATCCCCTGTAAAACTAGGCGTTTAAACACTAATCAGCCAAAGTGGCTAAAACCCCTATACGACCTACACTTAACAGCATATAGAACCCAATTAACCACCGAGGTCAATATGTGGAACGAACTCGCCATACGCCATAAATTATCCATCGTGATAGGTGGTGCACTTTTACTCAGCCTGATCATTTCAACCATTATTAGTAACAACGCCATGCGTGATATGGTCATGGGCCGCATTCAGATTCAAGAAGTACCCGCCACTCTTAGCAGTATCTCCAATGCCATTGAAAAAGAAATAAACATCCCCCTTTCAATTTCAAAAGCCATGTCCCAAAACCTTTTTACCAATACATGGCTTAATAATAATGAACCTGAAGAGGAAACAGCAAACATAATCGAATACCTAAAAGTGATGCAGACTGAGAACAATGCGATAACATCGTTTATCGTCTCAGGTACGACAAAAAAATATTACACGCCCCAAGGCATAAGCCGAACCATCAGCTCATCTTCTGACCAATGGTTTTTTAATTTCATCAATAGCAATAAATCGTATTCATTAGATATCGACATCGATCACAAACTGAAAAAAGCGGCGCTATTTATTAATTACAGAACACCTGACAATAAAAGTATTACTGGTATAGGCATGGGTATTTCACAGGTCGTGAAACTGATTAGCAATTACAAGCTTGGTGAAAACGGCTTAGTTTACATTGCCAGCCCTGACGGAAAAATCAAGATACACCCCGATGACATTGTGCCTTACGACTCTGATCTAAATTCTTATTTAGGAGAAACCCTTTCTGAAAATTTACTTAATAAAAAAGAAGTCAAAGTCCTACAAACTCACAGCAACAAAAATGCCATTGTAGCTGCACAGTACATCCCATCTTTAAATTGGTTCGTAATTGCTGAAATTCCAACCGATGAATTATACGGGCCAATTAACAACTCTTCATTGAAGTTAATAGGATTAAATATAGTCGTTGCCACCCTACTTATTATTCTTGGCTTGTGGGTTGCGATGGGGGTTGCTAAACCCGTAGCTCAAGCAGCAAGAATGTTAAATACCATATCAACTGGAGACGCTGATCTAACTAAAACAATGCCTGTCATGACAGGCGATGAAGTCGGCAAACTGGCTGTTTCATTTAATAATTTCATATCACAACTTCATGTATTAATTTCATCTGTCTCACGTAACTCAACTCGTGTTAGCGAAGCAGTGGAAGACTTAGCCAGTGCGGCCAATTCAACAAAAAAGAATACTGAAAACCAACAGCAAAGTGTCGACATGGTTGCAGCTGCAATCAATGAAATGGGCGCCACCGTACAAGAGATTTCAAAAAATGCACACGACACTGCAGATGCGGCAAAATACGCTTTTCAAGACACACAAGATGGCCAAGCCGTTGTAGACAAAACAGTGTCCGGCATTAATAGCGTTTATGAAAAAGTACAAAGTGCTTCGAGTGTCATCCAAACCCTTGCGGAAGATGTAGGCGAAATCAGCACAGTTCTTGAAGTCATTAGAGGCATCTCAGAACAAACTAATTTACTTGCTTTGAATGCAGCTATTGAGGCTGCTCGAGCTGGTGAGCAAGGCCGAGGCTTTGCCGTGGTGGCAGACGAAGTACGCACCCTTGCCAAAAGAACACAAGAAAGCACTGAAGAAATCAATAGTATGATCCAAAAACTACAAGGTGGTGCAAAAGACGCTGTAAGCGCAATGAATTCTGGCATCGAAACCGCTGGAGACGCCGTTGAAAATGCTGATATAGCAGGAAAGTCTCTCGAAAAAATAACGTCGGCCATTAATTCCATTAGCGACATAAGTACTCAAGTAGCGACAGCCACCGAAGAGCAAAGCTCTGTAGTTGAAGAGCTAAATAGTCACATGATTGTCATCAAAGATATGTCAGACAATACTGCAGAGCAAACTAAAACCATTAGTGACAAGTGCTCAGCCCTAAATCAAACATCGACTAAACTTTCGTCTTTAGTGGGCAACTTTAAACTTTAGACATTTAACACTTCACGCATAAATAAAAGGCCAGCTTAAAGCTGGCCTTTTATTTATTTTGGATACCCTGTAATTTCTTTTATTTGCTTATAAAGTGGCTGCAAGCGCTTATACATTTTCAAATAGACGTTCTTATATAATTGATCGTACATTTTTGTCGTTTGGTAATCTGGCTCAAAGACCTCACCCACACTGGTCATTTTTTGAATAGCCTTATCGTAATCGCTATACAAGCCTAAACCAACCGCTACATTGATAGCAGCCCCTAGACCTGACGTTTCATAAGTACTCGGTCTTTCCGCTGGTAAACCAAAAATATCAGCCGTCAATTGCATTGCAGCATCACTTTGACTGCCTCCACCACTGATACGTAATTTGGTTATTTTTGTACCACTTCGCTTTTCAATTTTTTCCTTACCCTCTCTAAGCCCATATGCCAAACCCTCCAAGATGGAACGATACAAATGCGCACGAGTATGTACATCACCAAAACCAATGACAGCACCTTTTGCTTCAGGGCCAGGCACTCGCGTCCCTGGAGACCAATATGGCTGTAACATTAACCCCATGGAACCCGCTGGTACAGAATTAACCAATTCATCAAATAGCGCTTCAGGTGATACACCTTTTTCAGCCGCTATTTGCTGTTCTTTCAAACCAAATTGTTTTTTAAACCAGCTAACCATCCAAAATCCGCGATAAATCATCACCTCGGTATTATATGCATCAGGAATGGCTGCCGGGTAAGGTGGTATAAACATAACGGGTTCAACGTACTTTTTAGTGGTCGTATTAATTGTTGCCGTTGTTCCGTAACTTAAACAACCAATGTGTGGGTCAACACCACCACTGCCAATTACTTCACATGCTTTATCTGATGCAGCCGCTACTAGTGGCACACCAACAGGTAAACCTAAATGCTTTGCAGCTGCTTCGTGTAAGTGCCCTAGAGTCTCACCAGGCTTAACGAGATCAGGAAGCATTGAATCTTCCATATCGACAACCTGCCACTTCCAATCTAGCTTACTTGCCCATTTATGATTCTTATAATCGAATGGAAGGTAACCGACAATACACCCTACTGAATCTTTAAATTCTCCTGTTAATTTGTGAGTTAAATAACCACTCAACAATAAAAACTTATGTGTTTGTTTCCAAATTTCAGGTTGATTTTGAGCAAGCCAAGGAGCCTGTGCTTTTCGCTGAAAACCCTCCACCACATGCCCTAACCCTAAACACTTAAACATCAAACCCCAGAGCCCAGAGATGGGCTTTTTGATTTCAGCCTGACGTTGATCTAGCCAAGTGATCGCTGGTCGTAAAGCATCGCCATTTTCATCAACATTAATCACCGTACCACGCTGTGTCGTCAAGCCTACACCCACAACTTGATCTGGTTTCACATCTGTTGATGCCCATAGTTCTTTAGAAGCCAAACCCAAGCTATCCCAATAAAGATCAGGGTTTTGCTCAGCCCAACCTGGGTGTTTAGAAAAATAAGGCTCTATTTCAACCTTACCTTTAGCGACCAGCTGACCATCTAGATCAAACAGTAACGCCCTAACACTTTGAGTGCCGTTATCAATGGAGAAAATATAGTTTTTCATTCAACTTGCCGTAGGCCAATTATACTTGGCTAATTCTTATTATTAACTTAAAGCGTGATCGTTTAATTCAATGTCGGAAGACTATAGGATTTATTCCATATCTCTTGATATCTAGTCCACTCACCAGACCAAGCCGCTTCATCCCATTGCATTTCTTTCATGCATATATGTTTGATATTTTCTTTTACTATTTCACCGCCGTCACGGCAAAACAAACCGATTCGAGTACGTCTTAACAAAATATCATCTAGGTGTTTTACTTGCTCATAACGAGCAGCATACCGAACTTGGGCCCAATAAGTTTTTGTCCCAGGGACCAAGACCCAGCCATCCGAATCCACACATTCACACAACTCTTGAATTTTGGAACCGTAAAAACCCAGCAAACGCTTTTGAATAGCGGGCTCCAAACTATTAAGTTTGTCAGGGATATTATTGGCCTGTCTAAAAATATTTTGATTTCTATCTTTCCAATTTAATGCAGGTAAATAACGATTGGCGGCTTTTAAAACATCCAATGCAATCAATCTAAATGTGGTTAACTTCCCGCCACTTACTGTAATTAATCCATGATCATCCCAAATACTGTGATCTCGTTTCTCTGATGAAGGGTTCAACCCCCCATTGGAAACGATTGGGCGGACACCCGCAAAAGTTGAAACAACATCGTCTGTGGTAACCTTTGCATTTGGAAATAAATGGTTAGCGGCTTTAATTAAATAGTCGACTTCATGCTGCTGTATAACTGGCTCAATACCATTCATTGTAGGATTATCAAGGTCCGTTGTCCCAATGACAGTCATTCCTTCCCAAGGGTATATAAACATACTGCGTCCATCACCTGGGTGCTTCATAGTAATGCTCTGAGATATCGGTAAACGCCAGCTTTGTAAAACTAAATGACTGCCTCTAAGCGGTCTAATTTTTGCCTTACCACCATGATCCTCTCTGAACTTGTCCGCCCATGCGCCCGTTGCACTTACAATCACTTTCGCACGTACGGTTAACTCTTCAGCACAACCTTCAAGCTTTACGGATAACGAACCTATGTGATCACCCGTTTTAATAACATTCGTAGCGGTAGCGTAATTTAACAGAGTTGCACCATCACGCTCTGATTCTTGAAGCACTCTTAGCACCAAACGACAGTCGTCAGTCACTGCGTCTGCAAATCGCGTCGCACCAACAAGCCCTTCGGTATTAATACTCGGCAATTGATACTGAGCTTCATCCTTGCTTAAAAATTTACGGTATTTTTGCCCAGCAAACCCATCATATAAAGCTAATAAGCTATTGAAAACGAATGGCCCTGGAAACTGCCCTTTATAATGTGGCCAGCTGTAAGGCATAACTTCTACCAAACCAGGCGCCTCATTCATTAATCGCTCACGCTCTTTCACACTATGACTTGTCAGTTTGATATTACCAGCGGCTAAATAACGCAAACCGCCATGCACCATCTTGGATGAACGGCTTGACGTCCCCCATGAAAAATCCTTTTGCTCTAACAATAAAACACTTAGGCCTTGGCGCGCAGCTTCCCTAACGACACCTGCGCCAGTGATACCACCACCAATAACCACCATATCCCATTCGGTTGTATCCCGAACAACATCAATGTTTTTTTGTCTTAACTGTTCATGCAAAGGTACTGTTGGACCCAGACTCATGATTCATCCTTTTGGCGCTAGCCGTACTTTTATGTAATTACTTTTCTTTAACTTCGAGCAATGTTCCAGGATTCAACTGTTGCTTAGGATCAAAGTGCTCAACGATATTTTGTAGTGTGCTCATTCCAAGCACCCCTTTCTCTGCAGCCATATACGGAGCATGATCTTTACCAACCCCATGCTGATGAGAAATAGTTGCCGTTCCATTTGCTACGCTTTCACATGCAGCGGCTTTAATTAACTTCCAACGTTCCAAAGTTTTTTCATAGCTATCTGCATTTGGAAATACATACGTTGTATAGATACTGCAGCCTTGCGTATACATATGGGACAAGTGCGTATAAACGTGAGGAACAATTCCATCTTCTTTCAAGGAATCCCTAACAGCCTCTTCCATTGCATTCATTTGGCCTGTAACACGATGCCAATCTGTTGCAGTTTCAAATGTATCCACGGCATAACCTTCTAACCAAAGGTTTTCACGCAGATAAGGGAATTTAAATCGGTTTTCAGCCCATTTTTCGCCCATCATCTTTGGACCTTTAACCCCTCCGAATGATTTTAGAATTTTTAACGCTTGCTTCAATGACAATGCATTCTGTTTTTTATCACCTGTCACACCAAACGTAAGCATGCACTTCCCATCAGCAACACCGCGAAAAGACAAATACGTTTCTAACAATTTAATCTGTTTTTCATGACCAGCTAACTTCAACTGCGTTTCTGTCTCTAATGCATTTGATACACGCAACATGGATAATGGGATTTTATCTTGAACAATTTGCCTAACTGCATTTTTAGCGTTTTCAAAACTTGGTAGGAAAACAGCCAAAAATTTCTCTTCTTGAGGCAAAGGTGTAACACGTACATTCACCTCTGTAATTATGCCCATTCGCCCTTCGCTGCCCATCACGATTTCCCGTAAATCTGGACCTGCTGATGATGCTGGGATTGTTGGTACGACTAAATTACCTTTTGGTGTCACCATGGTACAACCAGCAAACATTTGCTCAATACGGCCATAGCGTAATGACTGTTGACCACTTGAGCGACTGGCTACCCAGCCACCTAATGTAGAAAGCTCCCAAGACTGAGGGTAATGTCCAAGCGTATATCCTTTAGCACGCAGCTGAGCTTCAACTTGAGGCCCCGGTACACCAGCTCCAAACGTTGCAATTTGGCTTTCTGTGTTTATAACCATTAGCTGATTCATTCGACCCATATCGATGGTCAAAACTGGCACATCTGATTGCAACGGGTTTATGTGGCCTGCGACACTTGTACCGCCACCATAAGGGATAACGTGTATATTTTTGTCATATGCAAACTCTAATAGCTCTTGAACTTGCTCTGTCGACTCAGGAAAGGCGACACCATCAGGAAACACACCAAAATCGCCACTGCGCATAGCTAACCAATCAGGCAGGCTTTGGCCCCTTGCATGACGTACACGGTGCTCTTTATCGGTTGATATTAAAATGTGTTCTGGCAAACGACTTTCAGGAACATGCTCACACACCTCTGGAAGCTCTATATCAGCTAAAACAGGGCCTTTAGCTACTTTAGAAACCAAAAAGTCCATGCCTGATGCAGGGGTCTCCATTGAAAAACCATCATCACCCCAACCATTCCAACGACGCATATTCAGTTCCTTAACAAGATTCTTGTTCAATATTATTCTAATTTGATGAATAGACCTTCTACTCATCTATGGTTATGATGCCTATATTAACTTTGGCTCATTTGGATACACCGACCAATGATGCCAATGTCAGTGCAAATAAAGTCATAACAATAAAAACCTTTATAAAACACAAATTATGAATCAATTAGGCTACGCATCTTCACCCGCGGTACTGCAATATTTAAAAGCAGCAGCCGACTATGGGTTATCTCCTGAAATGATCCTCAATGAGAATCAAGTAAGTCTTGAGATCCTTAACAATAATCTTAAACGTATCAGCGGTGAAGATTTTCAACGAATTATTGGTTATTTAATTGAAAAAACAGATGATCCTTGCTTCGGATTAAAGAGTTCACGCTATGTTCAAGCAGGTTCATACAGTGTTTTAGGCTATATGCTTATGAACTGTAAGAGCCTTAGAGAAGCCCTTAGTAAAGCTCCCGCATACGAGCGCCTTGTTGGTGACATGGGAATCAGTGAAATAACACCTCTCGAAAACGGCGACACTGAAATGCGATGGAACTGTAACTACTCAGATCCCACTGTGCGCCCCCACATGATTGCCAATGTATTAGGATCATGGGTTAACTTTGCGCGCTTTTTAGTCGACAAACCAGAAGGTAAGGCAAAACAAGTATGGTTTGAGTTCTCCCAACCTAATAATCATAGCTCATTGCAGTTTCAATCTATGTTTAACTGCCCAATTAAATTTAACGCCCCTTACAGCGCATTATTCATGGATGACCATCTATTAAGCCTTCCCATGAGGCAACCGGACGAACAGTTACTAAAAACCCTAGAAAACCACGCTGAAATATTAATGGCTGACATCAGCGATAAACAACCCCTACCCATACAAGCTAAAAATGTCATACGTGGTCTATTACTTGAGGGCATTCCTCGGAAAGATATGGTTTCAAAACGATTGGGACTGACTGAGCGTACATTCCAACGAAAGCTACAACAATATGACTGCAGCTATCAGCAACTCCTAGATGAGATAAGACTTGAACAGGCCAAAGAGCTTTTGACTCAAACAGAGCTCCCCGCTCAAGAAATTGCCATTCGTTTAGGGTTTAGCGAACCAAGGTCATTCCATCGCAGCTTTAAAAAGTGGTTGGATACAACACCTGGGGAGTATAGGGATAGTCACAAGAAATAGCCTAGGGGAACTGTAAAAGCTCATAACTAGACTTAAGCCTTCACTCTTAAATTGAAATCAGTTAATTAGAACGTCTAAATTTCCTAAGCTTAAGAACCATGTCCAGTTTGAAATAAGAAAATTACTACCGATAGTCATTAGCAAGCCGGGGGGATAAATCGTAGGAAGACCTTAAAGCCACTAACAAGGAATTAGCAGGCATTTTAAGTAATGGTATACAGTCAATACTGTATCGATAGCAGTGCATTCAAGCTGACCTTATAAAATCAGATCAAAAGCACCACTGTTGTATTTTATAGAGTATGCGTAGGACGATCAGACGATAACGCGCCGGCTAAATGAGTTTCTATCTTATTTCTAGCCACATTATCCTCAGCAAACTGAACACCCACTCCCGAGGCTTTATTGCCTTGAGCGCCTTTAGGCGTAATCCAAATCACCTTCCCTGCAACTGGAATTTTCTCAGGTTCGTCCATTAGGTTTAAAAGCATAAATACTTCATCACCCATCCCATAATTTTTATTTGTAGGGATAAATAGGCCACCATTTTTTATAAATGGCATATAGGCTGCGTAAAGCACAGCCTTATCCTTAATAGTCAGGGATAGAATCCCATTACCTGGTCCAAATTTAGGAGCCATAAAACTACCTTTATTTATTGTATGGTGCTGACACCGTATTAGGCACGAGCTTGCCCCAATAATGAAATCCAGTCAATTAACAATGTCTCAATTAACATCTGCGGATTAGGATTCGCCTGCCCTTTTAAAGCCTTCTGAGCAAAAATAGCTTTTTCCAACATACTTTCTAGCTGCCCATAATCACAGTTTTTGGAGAGCTTAGAGGTTAATGCAGATAACTCCGGAACGGATAAATTTTGCTCCGCAATTCCTGATTTAAGCTTTTGTACATCTAGAATTAATTCATAGAACCATTGCAAAACACTTGAGGTATCCCAGCTTTTCCATTTGACCATCAATTCATTCCAATGGCTGCCTCCCCCACTCAGATCGAGCATCCCTTGGCAGAACTGCATATATTGAACATGAATGTCCTGCTCAATCATATTAAGCGCCCTTAAAGGAGCCCCTTTTGCCAGTCTTAATACACTTTCGACAGAGGACTCTTGGCAATTTTCATTAAGCCATTCCAAACCTTGTGCCCATGTTGGTGGATACATTTCATACTGCTGACAACGACTTTTAATTGTAGCCAGCAAGCCACTAGGCTGATGGCTGTATAACAAAAGTGTTACTTGCCCACTGGGTTCTTCTAAACTTTTCAGCAAAGCATTAGAGGCATTATTATTCATCGCTTCCGATGGTCCCAGTAAAATCACTTTACCACCACCTTTTTGCGGTGTGGTATTCACAAAATCTGTAACCTTACGAATTTGCTCTATCTTAATTTGTTTTCCGGTTTCCTCTGGCTCCACCATTAATAAATCGGGATGACTACCGGCAGCATATAAGTGGCAACTAGGACATTCACCGCATGGCTGTATCTTTGAGTCAGAGCATAATAATTTTTGTGCAAACTCTCGAAGTAATAATCGCTTTCCGATCCCTTCTTGCCCAACAACTAACAAGGCATGCCCTAAGCGGCCAGATTGCTTTTGCTGAGAAAGCCTATTCCATAATGGCTCGGTCCAAGGAAGCGCAGATGCAACTTTCATCAGTTTTTAACTCGCGTTAGCAAAGTATTTAACGTCATTTCGATATTCATTTTAACCGCACTCAGTTTTTGTGTCGCATCAATAATTTCATAACGATCAAATTGATCCGCGCGTTCTAAAAACATATTTCGAACACGATCAAAAAAAGCCAGGTCTTCAGCTTCAATTCGGTCTGCAGAACTGCGAGCAGACGCTCTCGCTCTTCCAACTTCTACTGGTGCATCAAGTAAAAGTGTTAAGTCAGGCTGCTTATCCCCGTGCACCAACTGCTCTAACTGAGAGATCCAAGACAAGTTTAATTGACGGCCACCGCCTTGGTAAGCATAGGTAGAATCGGTAAAGCGATCACACAAGACCCAAATACCCTGATCTAATGCTGGTAGTATTTTTTCTTGTAGATGCTGAGCCCTAGAAGCGAACATCATAAGCAACTCTGCTTTGTCAGAAACATCCCCACCATGAAGTAAAAGGTTTCTTAGTTGCTCTCCCAATTCGGTACCACCGGGCTCTCGAGTTAAAATACACTCAATACCTTTTGACTCTAACCAAGACTGAATAAATGCAATATTAGTGCTTTTACCAACTCCCTCAATACCTTCGATGGTTATAAACTTACCTTGCATGGTTACTTCTTATCCGGTGTTGATTTGTATTGAGAACTGTCTTTACGCTTATTAATTTGATATTCACGAACCGCTTTATTGTGCTCAGCTAATGTACTTGAAAAGTAATGACGCCCATTGCCTTTAGCTACAAAATATAACGATGAACCTTCCGCTGGATGCAAGGCAGCATAAATGGCTTCTTTACCTACCATAGCGATTGGTGTTGGTGGTAAACCTTTAATTCGATACGTATTGTAAGCCGTTTTTTCACGTAAGTGTTTACGCCTTATATTACCCTTGTATCTATTCCCTAACCCATAAATGACAGTAGGGTCAGTTTGCAGGCGCATCCCTTTTTCTAAACGTCTGGCAAATACACCCGATATCATTTCACGCTCTTCTGGCGCCGCTGTTTCTTTTTCTACAATCGAAGCCATTATTAATGCTTCATATGCCGTTTTGTAAGGCAGACCCTCTTCTTTCTTCTGCCACTGCTCTGCCAAAACTTTCTCAAGCCTCACCTGAGCCCTTACTAAAATCTCTGATGCCCTTGTATTACGATCAAACAAATAAGTGTCAGGAAAGAAACGACCCTCTGGGTGACCACTAAGGCCTAAGAACGGCATTATTTCATCCACCCTAGGAGGTAAGTCTTGGATCAGTTTTTCATGGCTTGCAATGCGACGCAGTGTTTCTTTTATATTAAAACCTTCAACCAAGGTGATTTTATATTTTACTGTCTGGCCCGACACCAAGAGATTTAACACATCTAAACTGTCCATATCAGATGTCAATTCATAATCACCCGCTTTTGCACGCCTAGCTTTCCCACTTAATTTAGCCACCAGCATCACGAATCGGCTATCTGCTAGCACACCATGATTTTCTAACTTAGTAAAAAAACGAGCTAAGGGCTGGCCTCTCTCATAAGAAACTATTAAAGGAGTTGGCGCATGGAGCTGAGAGTGTAATTGATACACACCATATGCCCCAAAACCTACCAGCCAAATTGCCAGCATCAAACCGATCACACCATAACGTTTATTCACTATTACTCCGTTTATTCGCAAGCGCTTGTAATTGCTTGGTAACCACACCAATGCTTAATTTATTTTTGTCGATTTTATTTACGGGTAAAACACCGATAATGCTATTACAAATAAATGCACTGTTAAACACATCAACTTCCGCAAGTTTAATATCCACAACCTGTACATCTAAATTATTTTCTTGGCATATCTCAAGTATTGATCGACGCATGACACCTTCGACACCCGATAGATCTAGCTTAGGCGTATATAATACATTATCCTTTTCAAAGAAAATGTTACTCATTGTACCCTCAACTACATAACCTAAATAGTTGTGCATTAATCCCTCATATTCATCACCTAACTCTTGTTTAGCAAGAATATTTTCCAATCTATTAAGGTGCTTCATACCTGACATCTGAGGGTTTATTGAGCATTGAGTATTACATGTTTTTAAATCAACGCCGTCGCGATACAGCGTCTCATCCAATATAGGTAGTGGACTATAAAATAAAGTAATATTTGGGGTTAATCCTTCAGGTACAGCATACCCTCTAGCACTATCGCCCCTACTTACAAGCACTTTAAGTACACCACTGTGTAAACCCGAATAAGATAATAGATCGGCTAAAGTGGTTGAAATATAACACTCTATATCAACTTCGTTATTAATCGATAATGACGTGAAGCTTTTTTCTAAGCGATCAACGTGCATTTCAAAATTTTGTGGGAGCCCATTAAGAACAAGTATGGTTTCAAATACACCGTCACCAAACTGTGCCCCTCTATCCCACGCACTTACTTGCCCCCTGTATTCACCGCGATCAACAACCCACATAATTTATTTAACCAAACTAAAGATTAAAGAACCATTAGTACCACCAAAGCCAAATGAATTACTCAGCACATGTGATAATTTGGCATCTCTTGCAGTGTTCGCCACATAATCTAGGTTACAGCCATCCTCAATATTTTCTAAATTAATAGTTGGTGCAATTTTTTGATCCATTAATGATTGTATAGAAAATATGGCCTCTATTGCCCCTGCAGCACCCAGTAAATGCCCTGTCATAGACTTCGTAGATGATACTAGGCTGTGTTTACCAATTGTCGATTCTATTGCTCGGCTTTCTGCTACATCACCTGCAGGGGTTGATGTACCATGGGCATTCACATACTGAACTTCTTCACCATTTAAACCTGCATCACGTAATGCATTAGCCATAGATTTAGCTGCACCCTCTCCATTTTCAGGTGGACTTGTCATATGAAATGCATCATCGCTCATACCAAAGCCAGAAACCTCAGCCAAAATATTCGCTCCACGTTTTTTAGCAAGTTCGTACTCCTCTAAAACCAAAGCGCCTGCACCGTCTCCTAATACAAAACCATCTCGGTTTTTATCCCACGGTCTAGACGCAGCTTCGGGGTCATCATTCCTTGTAGACATTGCTCTTGCGGCACAGAACCCTGCCATTCCACTAGGCGTACAAGCCGCCTCAGCCCCTCCTGCAATCATCACATCGGCATCACCATAGGCAATGGTTCTTGCAGCATACCCAATATTATGAGTGCCCGTTGTACACGCTGTGGAGATTGCAAAATTAGGCCCCATAAAGCCAAACTTCATGGCCACATGCCCTGAAATCATATTGACAATAGACGCTGGAATATAAAAGGGACTAACTCGTCTAGGCCCTGAATTGATAAGCTGAGAATAGTTGTGCTCAATTGTGCTTAAGCCCCCGATACCAGAGCCAAGTGCACAGCCAATACGATCAAGATTCAATGACGGTGAATCTAAGATACCAGCTTGCTTAATCGCTTCATCACAGGCCAACAATCCGTATTGAATAAACGTATCCATTTTTTTTGCATCTTTAGCAGAAACCACATCGCCTAACGAGAAATCAGAGATGGTGCCTGCAAACTGCGTTGCGTAAGTACTGGTATCAAATTGGGATATAGCGCTAATACCGCTGATTCCATTTAATAAATTCGACCAACTTTGCGAAGCCGAATTTCCAACGGGAGTGATCGCCCCTAAACCGGTTACAACAACTCTACGTTTCGTCATATCAAGCCCTAGTATTTACGCAGGAAATAAAAAAGCCGCCCAATATTGGCGGCTTTTCATTTACAGCAACATAATAATTAAATATGAGCTGTAATATAATCGATTGATTCTTGTACAGTTGTTAGCTTTTCAGCATCTTCATCAGGAATTTCAGTTTCAAATTCTTCTTCTAATGCCATAACAAGCTCAACAGTATCTAAAGAGTCTGCACCTAAATCTTCAACGAAGCGAGATGTCGCTTTAGCTTCGTCTTCTTTAACGCCTAACTGTTCACATACAACTTTTTTTACGCGCTCTTCAATGCTGCTCATAATTTATCCTGTTTATTATTTAGAGCCAAAATGCCCTGAAACTTATTTTCCGACATTATACCCCTCTTTTCAGATGGGTAAACCTATCGTGATCAGCTCAAGTACATGGATTTTGATTAATCCCAGAATAAAATCAAGTACCTGTGCTGTTTTTGAGAACTTCTGCGTCTATATAGGCCAAATTCACCATAAATCATGGCCGATTCAACCCATATTCAGACCACCATTCACATGGAGTACCTGACCAGTTATATAAGCCGCATCACCTGAAGCTAAAAAAGACACGGTTTTTGCAATTTCTTTCGCTTCACCAAAACGCCCTAATGGTATATTAACCATCATATTTGCTTTCTGATCTTCTGTTAATTCATCTGTCATATCAGTTGCTATAAAACCCGGTGCAACTGCATTCACTGTAATATTACGACTACCGATTTCATAAGCAAGTGATCGTGTAAAACCTTCAACACCCGCTTTACTTGCACAATAATTAGTCTGACCTGGGTTGCCCATCGAACCCACCACCGAACTGATATTAATAACCCTACCCGTTCTCTGCTTCATCATCCCCTTAAGAAAACCTTTTGTAATACGGAAGGTACCACTTAAATTGGTATCAATCACATCATCCCAATCAGAATCTTTCATACGCAGCATCAAGGTATCTTTTGTCACCCCTGCATTATTAACCAGGACAGCAACAGGTCCTTTAGCGATCACACTACTGCAAAAATCACTGCAACTTTTTTTATTGGCTAGATCCAATACAAAAGCAGTTCCACTTTCACCAAGTTCACTTTGTATTTTTTCTACTCCATTCACCGTCGTCGCTGAGGCGATAACAAAGTAGCCTGCCTCAACCAACTCAGAAGCGATCGCTTTACCGATGCCTCTACTGGCACCGGTTACAACTGCAATTTTCTTATCCATGCTCTAAGCCCTATTTATAAAACTGAAATTGCATCGATAGAGTTCACAGATACATTATTCAGGTTTTTTGCTATTCGTTTATTCAATCCAGTAAGCACCTTACCTGGCCCTATTTCTACCAGAGTTTCCACACCCTTGTCAGCTAACAGCTCAACTGTTTGCGTCCAACGAACTGGACTCGCTATCTGGGCAACCAAATTTAAACGAATTCGATCCACATTAGTTTCTAATTGATTACTTGCGTTTTGCAACACAGGGATGGACGGTGAGCTAATTTCAAAGCCACTTAGATACTCAGAAAACTGCTCTGCAGCAGGTGCCATCAACGCACTATGGAATGGGCCGCTAACAGGTAATAACATAGCCCTTCTTGCACCTGCTTCTTTACAAGCCACCACAGCCCGCTCAACAGCCTCTTTATTACCCGCAATCACTAATTGACCAGGGCTATTGTAATTCGCAGGCTGGACGACTTGCCCTTGAGCCTGGTCTACACATATTTTTTCAACGGCCTCATCTTCCATACTCAAGATTGCAGCCATTGCGCCAACACCGTCAGGTACCGCTATTTGCATTAGTTCCCCACGACGACGAACCAACTTTAGCGCGGATTCAAAACTTAATGCACCAGCACAAACTAACGCAGAATATTCTCCCAGACTATGACCAGCCATAACGTCAGCAACAACACGACCCTTAAGCGCTCTCCACAGAGCAACCTCTACTGCAACCAAAGCTGGCTGAGTATTATTAGTGCTATTTAATAGCTCGGCAGGACCTTCAAGGATAATTTCACTTAATGAGAAACCCAACACAGAGTCAGCTTCTTCTAAAGTTTGTTTTGCTTCAGGAAATTCATTGATAACGTCGGCTAGCATGCCGACTGATTGGGACCCCTGACCAGGGAATACGACACCAGTTTGATACATAAAAGTAACCATTAATTCTTAGATGATATTTTTTAGAGCAAGACTAGCGCACCCTTCAATAAGATTCAAAGACCTAGGTGACAGAATTTATATTTAAATCAGCTCTTGATCCAAACGGTCGCTAATCTGCTGCAACAATTCATTCTTAGACAATGTATATGCATTCGATATGGCTGTTTCAAATGCTTTTTCAAGAGACTTACCGTGGCTTTTAACCACAACACCCTGAACACCAAGGAGAACGCCGCCATTTTTAAGATGCGGTTCAAAACTTAGATAAAGCCGTTCTAATATAGGCATGGCGAGTAATCCGACAATTTTACTGATCAAATTACGGTTAAATGCATCTCGGATGATAGTAGAGATATACCTAACCAAGCCCTCACTGGTTTTTAAAGCTATATTCCCAGCAAAACCATTAGTAACCACAACATCTGCTAAACCCTTGTAAATATCATCTCCTTCAACATAACCGATGTAGTTGATGACCTCACTTTCTTTTAACGTTGCATTGGTTAAACGAATCTCTTCATTACCCTTGATTTCTTCACTGCCGATATTAAGAAGCCCAACCTTAGGAGACTCATTTCCTGATAACGCACTGCAAAATGCACTGCCCATAACAGCAAATTGATGTAAATTTTCAGAGTCACATTCAACGTTTGCCCCTAGATCTAGCATATAGCTAAAGCCTTTTATATGAGGCACCCTACCAATTAAAGCAGGCCTGTCTATCCCAAGCATTGTTTTCAACACGTACCGAGAAATAGCCACCAACGCTCCGGTATTACCTGCACTGACCATAGCTTGAGCTTTCTCTTCTCTGACCATATTAATTGCCAACCTCATAGAGGACTGACTTTTACGTAAAGCAGCAGATGTACGCTCACCACTTGAAACCATTTCATCCGTATGGACAACAGTTAAGCGACTACTAGCAACAGAGGAGTTTAAAAAGGGGTCTAATTTGGCGCGATTACCAAATAATTCGATATGTAAATCTGGATGTTTTTCTAGAGAGGATATGGCTGCTGGCACAGTCACGCGGGGACCGTGGTCCCCGCCCATTGCATCAATCGCAATGGTGACCATGATTAGCTGCCTGAAACTTCAACAACTTTACGGCCACGGTAAAAACCATCGGCTGTTACATGGTGACGAATATGAGTCTCACCAGTAGTTGGATCGATAGACAATGCACGTGTAGTTAATGCATCGTGAGAACGACGCATTCCGCGACGTGAACGTGATTTCTTACTTTTTTGAACAGCCATTAGGCTCTCCTGTTATTTCTTTAATTGCTCAAGCACACTGAACGGATTATTCGGCGCTTCTGTTTCAACCGGTACTGGCACCACTTCTTCAGCTTTAGTTACCAATTCATTTTCATCACACTCAGTGTGATAAGCATACATTGGTAAGCTGAGAATTAACTCATCTTCGATCACGGGTAGCAGTTCAATATCATTTCTCTCAGCAATAACAGGTTCGTATTGCTTTGGTAAATGCTTTGCTTGCTCATCACTAAAAGCGATGCCGAGTTCAAAGTCAGTGGATAACTCCACTTCAACCGGGTTCATACAGCGCTGACATGTCATGCGTACTTGAGCTTGACAATGACCACTCAACAAAGGAATCCCTTGTTCATCGCGGCCAAATTTGATTTCAACTTGAGACTGACCTCTTTTGTCCTGCAGAAAGTCTTGTAGACGTTCTAGCTCAGACACATCTATAGAGCCACCGTAAACAGTGCCTTTATCAACGCTTTGTAGAGTATCAACTCGTACTGGAAATAAACCTTGGTTCATAGTGCGCGGAATAATACGCATCCCCCTTCCTTATGTCAAAGCCAAATTCGCTGATTTCCCTATGAAAATCAGCGACTAAGATCATTTAAGCTCGATTCCGGCAGCATTCAAACCCAACGCTGTCGTAATACCCTTTCCTACACTGACACCTAAGCGCCCAACTAAACTCTCAAAAGGAGACGGTTTAGGCGTAAAATCAATAATTTCTTCCGCCCCAACCAACTCCCTAGCCACATAACTAGAACTGCCAAGGCCATCAATTAAGCCCAATTCTAAAGCTTGCTCACCAGTCCACACCAATCCACTAAACAATTTTGGATCGTCAGCCAAGCGGTCGCCACGTCCCTTTTTCACCTGATCTATGAATTGATTATGCGTAGTCGCCAAAACCCCTTGCCAGAAGACCTTCTCCTCTTTATTTAAAGGTGTGAACGGATCCAAGAAACCCTTATGCTCACCAGAAGTAAATTGTCGACGCTCGACACCTAGTTTCTCCATTGCATCTACAAACCCAAACCCAGAACCAACTACACCAATAGAACCAACCAAGCTGGCCTTATCGGCATATATTTCATCTGCTGCCGCAGCAATATAATATGCCCCAGAAGCCCCTAAATCAGATATAACCGCATATACAGGTACATCCTGATGAAGTGCTCTGAGCCTTTTAATTTCGTCATAAACGTAACCAGATTGAACAGGGCTCCCACCGGGACTATTAATGCGAAGTACGACCGCTTTAACACCATCAGCATCGAAAGCATTACGCAAGCCGGTGACAATCAAATCCGCAGACGCCTCTTCACCTGCAGCAATAACCCCTTTAACTTCAACCAAGGCCGTAAAACTACCATCCGACTCAACACCGCCAGCATCCAACCCTGAAGGCCGTAAAACCATAACGGCAATAAATAAATATACAAAAGTTAATAACTTAAAAAAGATCCCCCAGCGACGAGCGTTTTTTTGCTCCGAATTTATACTGGTAACCATCTTCTCTATTAACTTCCACTCTTTTTCAGAGCTTGGCTTTTGCGGATCTTCGTACATATTATTCCTTTAAACTACCTTTAAACTTTATTTACGCCCACTATGGTGACTTACAGCAGCCACTCTTTCAATTCTTTAAGACTGTGAACCATGTGAACAGGCCCACTGGACTCTAATTTTTCTTGAGCGTGCGCCCCGTGCGTAATCCCCACGCTATCAACACCTGCTGCTTTAGCCATATCCAAGTCAAAAGTTGTATCCCCAACCATCAGCATTGCACCCGGCTCAACACCCAGCGACTGAGCCAATTCTTCCAACATAAGAGGGTGAGGCTTAGATTTAGTTTCATCAGCACAGCGGCTATCTCTAAATAGATGCCCTGTTTTTAATTCCCTAAACGCTCGATCCAAACCAGAGCGACTCTTACCGGTCGCCACCGCCAAATCTAAATCAGCTTTCAATAAATCACCCAACAATAATTCTGCATGATCAAAAAAACGCATCGCTGGCCGTGCATCACTCATATAGTGTTTATTATAAAGTACACGCATATTAGCAACCTCATCATCACCCAAGTCAAACTCAGGCCACAACTGACAAATAGCCTCAGGCAACCCTAGGCCAATTATTTGTTTTATATCAAAGTCACTGAGCACCTTTATTTCAGCTTCTCTTGCAGCCAATTGCATGGATTCAACTATACGTGCAGTCGAATCAACAAGCGTCCCATCCCAATCAAAAATTATTGCCTGATACTTCATTAATATATATACACCTAAATTTAAAAATTAGTTTATTGCCACAAGGCTATTTAAGAAATTGGTGTAAGCATCATCTAATGGCGCCTCAATCATCATATTTTCTTCTGTCTGAGGGTGCTTAAACCGCAACGATTGAGCATGTAAAAACATCCTCTTCGCACCCTGCTTTTTGGAAGACTTTAATTGTTCATCCGACGCGTACTTATCATCCCCTACTATAGAGTGCCCACTAAACTGACAATGCACCCGAATCTGATGAGTTCGACCCGTCACTGGCTCGGCATTCAGTAATGTATAATCTTCATATCGCCTCTCAAGTGAATATCGAGTATGACAAGGCTTTCCTTCTTGCGAGGTCTTCACTACCCTCTCACCTGACTTAAGTTCATTCTTTATCAAGGGAGCAGTCACATCTTTAAGATGCTTTGACCAGGTTCCGTAAACTAAAGCCAAATATCGTTTTTTCATGCCCGTTTTTTTCTGCAGCATATGATGCAAAGCAACAAGTGTTGTACGCTTCTTTGCAATCAAAATGACCCCGGATGTATCCCTATCCAATCGATGAACCAATTCCAACCGCTTACACAAAGGTCGAATCACCCTAATGGCCTCAATCAATCCCAGGCTAATACCACTTCCACCATGAACAGCCATCCCCCTAGGCTTATTAACCGCTATTAAATAGTCATCTTCAAAAATGATCGATTTCTCAATATCTGTAGCCATTCTATCCGGAACATTTACAGGTTCAGATTCATCCTTAACCCTAACCGGTGGGATCCTTACAACATCACCAAGGCATATCTTGTAGTCAGGCTTGCTACGTCCTTTATTAACACGGACTTCGCCCTTTCTAATAACCCTATAAATTAAAGATCTAGGGGCGCCTTTCATGCGCGACATAAGGAAATTATCAAGTCTTTGCCCGACATAATCCTCACTAACTTCTTCAAAAATCACGGCACGCTTAGGGGTTTCAGTCATATAAAACTCATAGTTAATAAAAAAGCAGTTTGACGCACTGCTAATATTTGCTATATTCAGCAGTTCCGGATGCGCCTAGGGTCATTAACCCTGAACAACAATGGGGCCGGATAATAACGTAAGTTAGGAAGTGTAAGATAGATACTTCCCAAAAATTTGGTATTTGCCGGCAAAAAAGACCGTCAAATTATAAAAAACGATACGTTCTGATGAAGCAAGGGGCTCTTGCTATATCAGCTTATGTTTCGTGTTGGTGTTAGGCGATTAAAGAACAAGCCACTAAAACACCCCTGTGTGGAATGCAGTCATTCCTAATATCGGTATAAAAGATCCACACAAAGCACGCATAAATATTTTGATTCGCTCAGCCCTTGTGTTCTAGAACGCATAAATATGAGCTTTACATGAAAAGAATGCTAATCAACGCGACTCAGCAAGAAGAGTTACGCGTTGCGCTTGTCGATGGACAGCGCCTGTACGATTTAGATATAGAACCAACTACTCGCCAACAGAAGAAATCAAACATCTATAAAGGTAGAATTACCCGCATAGAGCCTAGCTTAGAAGCTGCTTTTGTTGATTTTGGTGCTGAGCGCCATGGCTTTCTACCTTTAAAAGAAATCTCACGCGAATATTTCAAAACATCTGTCTCTGGCCGCCCTAACATCAAGGATGTTATTGAAGAAGGCCAAGAAGTCATTGTTCAAGTAGATAAAGAAGAGCGCGGAAACAAAGGCGCTGCACTTACTACCATGATCAGCCTAGCTGGTCGTTACCTAGTAGTAATGCCAAACAATGCCCGTGCTGGTGGTATTTCTCGCAGAATTGAAGGCGATGAGCGCAATCAAATTCGCGATGCAATGCGTGATGTTACCGTCCAAAACAATATGGGCGTAATTGTTCGTACCGCAGGCATTGGCCGAGAATCACAAGACCTTCAATGGGATCTTGATTACTTATGCCTTCTTTGGGATTCAATTAAAGGTGCTTGCGAGTCTCGTAAAGCCCCATGCCTACTCCTACAAGAAAGCAATGTTGTCATTCGCGCTATCCGTGACTACCTTCGTGAAGATATTGGCGAAGTACTGATAGACGACAAAGCAGCTTACGAAGAAGCCCTAAGCTTTGTTCAGCATGTAATGCCTCAGTACGAAACAAAAATCAAACTATACCAAGACACCACACCTTTATTTAGCCGCTATCAAATTGAAGCTCAAATCGAAACGGCCTTTCAGCGCGAAGTAAAACTTCCATCTGGCGGCTCTATTGTTATCGATACTACAGAAGCGTTAATTTCTATCGACATCAACTCCTCTCGCTCTACGAAAGGATCTGACATTGAAGACACTGCTGTTAACACAAACCTTGAAGCGGCTGACGAAATTGCACGCCAATTACGTTTACGTGACATCGGCGGCTTAATCGTAATCGACTTCATCGACATGACGTCAAACAAAAACCAAAGAGAAGTTGAAAATCGCGTTAAAGACGCCTTAGAGATTGACCGTGCCCGAGTTCAAGTTGGTCGCATCTCTCGCTTTGGTTTATTGGAAATGTCTCGTCAGCGTTTACGCCCTTCTTTAGGTGAAACTAGCGGACACGTTTGTCCTCGCTGCGATGGCACAGGTATTGTTCGCGATATGCGCTCTCTTAGCCTTTCTTTGATTCGTTTAATCGAAGAAGAAGCAACTAAAGATAATACATCACAAGTTCGTGTTATCGTTCCACTAGAAATCAGCACGTTCTTAACCAACGACAAGCGCAGTGAAATAATCGATATTGAATCTCGTCATAAGACTCAAATAGCGATCATTCCAAACCCTAACTTCCAAACGCCTCACTTTGAAGTCCTACGCGTTCGTGAAAACGACAATGTAGCTGACCAAGTAAGCTTTGAGCTAAAATACGAACAGGAACTGGCCGCTGAGACCAACCCTCCGGCCACAAAAGAAACGGCTGCCGTTACATCAGTGTCTAATAAACGTGCCCCTGCTCCTGTTGCAAAAGAAGTTAAAGAACCTAGCTTCCTAAGCAAGCTCATTGCCGGCATCGCGTCTATATTTAAAGACGATGAACCAAAGAAAAAGCCAGTATCGAAAAACAACAACGCTAAGCGTAACAATAACAATCGTAACGCTCGCCCACCTCAGAATCGTTCGAACAATCGAAACAACAATAATCGTCGCAACGAAGGTCGCAATACCAACAACCGTCGCAACGAAAACAACCGCAACAAAGATAATCGATCTGAACCTCGCCGCGAACGTAACGCAGAAAACAAAGGCAGCGAACGCAATACAGATACTCGCGGAAACGATCGCAATGAGCGCTCTAATGAAAACAAAAGCAATAACGCAAGACGTCGAAATCGCTCAAATCAGCCGACAAAGCTAGATGAAAACGTTACACGTAAGGTTGCTGAAATTGAGAACACGCAAAGCAAGTCAACTATAACTAAAGAAACCCCTAAGACTGAAGCACCTAAAGCAGCTTCACCTCAGGAAAATATAGTTAAGACTTCAACAAACAATGAAGCGGTTAAAGCTCAAACAGCAGTAACGCAAACTCCAAAAGCTAAAGAAGAAGCAAAAGCTCCAACTCAAAAAACTGAAGCTAAAACAGCTCCTATCGCTAAAGTTGAAGCCCCTGTCGTAGCTAAAACTGAGGCTCCAGCAGCTAAGGTAGAAGCACCTACACAGAAAACCGAAGCTAAAGCAGCACCCATTACTAAGACTGAAGCACCTGCAACAAAGCAAGAGCCTAAATCTGAGAAGCCAGCTACTGGCGGAACTCCTGGTCGCGCATACAACGACCCAAGAGAAGTAAAGCGTCGACGCTTAGAAGCAGAAGCTCTAGCTAAATAATTAACAGAACATAAAACTTCTGAAAATTGAAAAAGGGATGCTTAGCATCCCTTTTTTTCTAATCCCCCAATACAAAACGACCCTCTAACCAGTAATAAATAAATTTCAAATAAAATCGAACTGTTTATGACCATTCAAGTCAAAGTTCACAAGATAATTGCTTAAAAGCTAATATTAGATACGTTAATATTCCTTAATATTGGAAGCTTTTAGCCAATAGACCACATTAATGTGTGTAAAGTGCTATAAATAAGCATATACAGGTATATTCAAATACCGACATAAATTGAGAAGGATCACCCAATAGATGTTGCGCCAACTAATAATAATCTCAACGGTTTGCTTGTCTGGCTTTTCATTTGCCAATACAAATGACACCACCTCAGAACTTCAACCTGAAGCCGAACATCCTCTTACCAATAGAGCTGTTGTTCATCACCTGTACCAACACCACTATTCTCGCAAGTATATGAATGATGAGTTTTCTGACAAGGTTTACGATCGCTACTTAGAAATCCTAGACAATACTCGCTCATACTTCACAGCTTCTGACATCAAAGAATTTGAGAGCATGCGCTTCCAACTTGATGATGCCATCAAGACTAATGATCTAGACCCCGCATATAAAATTTATAATCGATATCAAAAACGTGCAATTGAGAGACTGGATTACGCACTTAGTCTTTTGGCAAAAGGCATTAAACAATTTGATTTTAAAAAAAATGAGTCTCTTGAACTAGACCGTGAAAAAGCTCAATGGGCCGGCTCCGCTGGCGATCTTGACCAGCTATGGCGCAAGAGAATCAAAAATACAATCTTAAATTTAAAACTCGCAAAGAAAGAAGATGAAAAAATATTAGAACTTCTTACAAAACGCTATACAAGCCAGTTAAATAGAATCAAACAAATCAATTCAGAAGATGCATTCCAATCTTACATGAATGCAATCACCCATACTTTTGACCCGCACACTCAATACATGTCCCCAAGAAATAGTGAAAACTTCAACATCAACATGAGTTTATCACTACAAGGCATTGGCGCTGTTTTACGCAGTGAAAATGAAAATACTATTGTTGAAAGGCTTGTCACAGGTGGGCCAGCAGATAAAGCAGCACAGCTTAAACCAAGTGACAAAATTGTGGGTGTTGCACAAGGCAAAGACGATATGGTTGACGTTATTGGATGGCGATTAGATGAAGTTGTCGACCTTATCCGCGGCCCTAAAGATAGCACTGTTCGTTTAGATATCGTTTCCGGAAGCGGACAAACCGAAAAACACCATGAAATCGCGATTGTAAGAGACGAAGTTAAACTCGAAGATCGCGCAGCACAAAGTGAAGTAATCGATATAAAAAGGGGCAGCAAAGATTATAAAGTAGGCGTAATAGATATCCCTGCTTTTTATGCCGACTTTGAAGCCAAGAATGCAAACGATCCTAATTACAGAAGCACAACTCGTGACGTCAGCAACTTAATTAAAGACCTACAAAAAGATAATATTGACGGACTTATCATAGACCTAAGAAACAATGGTGGCGGCTCATTAGCCGAGGTGAACAACCTAGTAGGGCTATTCATTCCTAAAGGCCCTACAGTACAAGTTCACTATAGCTTTGGGCATACGCAAGTATTAGCAGATCAAGACCCTGCCCAGCTCTACAAGGGGCCAGTTGTCGTACTAACTAATCGCTTGAGTGCCAGTGCATCTGAAATATTTGCCGGTGCTATCCAGGATTACGGCAGAGGCGTTGTTGTTGGTAGCCAAACCTTTGGTAAAGGCTCGGTTCAAACATTAATACCTTTATTTAGAGGCCAAATGAAGGTAACCAATGCAAAATTTTATAGAGTAAGTGGTGAAAGCACCCAGCACAGAGGCGTCATCCCTGACATTCTTTACCCTGAAATTTATGACACGGATAAAATTGGTGAAAGCGCATTAGAAGAGGCTCTTCCTTGGGATAAAATTGCAGCATCTAAATTTGAATCACAGGGCAATATTACTAGCTCATTAAGCGCTTTAAAAACAAACCATGAAAAACGCATTAAAAACAATGCAGACTTCACCTATCTAAACGAGCAAGTAGAATTCCTTAAAGAGCTTCGAAATGACACGGTTATCTCACTCAACATTGAAACTCGTAAAATTGAACGCAAAGAAACGGAAGCCCGACGCTTAGCACTTGAAAACAAACGAAGAAAAGCCAAGGGAATGGAGCTCTTAACTGAACTAGAAGAGACCGCAGATGAAGACTCATCTGATGACAAAGAAGATAAAGACAATAAACCAAAAGATGCCCTACTTTTAGAAGGTGGCGAAATTCTTGTTGATTTCATGAAGTTATCTAATAACGCATCCTAAAAAAAGAAAACCCATACCAATAGAATTTGGTATGGGTTAGTTTCAACTAATACCCTAAAGCTTAATGACAGCTTAGGGTATTTTTTTACCTATGAAACTCGATTCAAACCATTCAATGCCGCGATTCGATAAGCTTCAGCCATCGTAGGGTAATTAAAAGTATTATTTACAAAATATCGCACTGTATTTCCAGCACCCTCTTGTTTCATAATTGCCTGACCGATGTGAATAATCTCAGACGCTTGGTCTCCAAAACAATGGATTCCTAGTATCTCTAAACTTTCACGATGAAATAAAATCTTCAACATCCCAACATCTTCACCCGTAATTTGTGCACGAGCAATACTCTTGAAAAATGCTTGTCCAACTTCATATGGTACTTTTTCATCTGTCAGTTCTCGCTCAGTTTTACCTACCGAGCTAATCTCAGGGATAGTATAAATACCAGTAGGAACATCGGTAACAAACCAATAGTCATCATCCCCAGCTAGATGCGCTGCTGCGCTACGCCCTTGGTCATAAGCTGCACTTGCTAAACTTGGCCAACCCACAACATCTCCAACCGCATAAACATGGTCAGCGGATGCTTTATAGTTTTGATCGACCTCTATTTGTCCACGGCTGTTAGGCTCAACTCCAACATGCTCAAGCCCTAAATCAATCGTATTACCGCTTCGCCCTGCTGCCCACAATAAAGCATCAGCTTTAATTTTTTTGCCTGACTGAAAGTTCATAGTCACACTAAACTCATCGGTATCTACCGAATCATAAACTTCATTATGCCTAATAAGAACGCCATTATTTCGAAGGTGATAACTCAATGCATCACTTATCTCATCATCAAGAAACGGCAATAAGCGCTCACCAGGATTTATTAGGTCAACTTTTACACCTAAGCCACTGAAAATAGATGCGTACTCAGAACCAATTACACCCGCACCATAAATAATCATAGTTCTTGGCGTATGCTCTAGTTTTAATATGGTATCCGAGTCATAAACACGCTCATGATTAAAATCAACATTGGGCGGGCGAAATGGTGTTGACCCTGTCGCTACAACAATTTGCTCTGCATGTAATCGAGTGCTAGATGCTGGACCATCTAATATTTCTATTGTGTGTGTATCGATGAATTGACCACGACCATGATACAAATGAATTCGATTTCGACTGTAAAACTCAGTCCTTAACTTAACCTGCTTAGCGATTACACGCTCTGCCGTTTTTAAAACCCTTGGAAAGCTAAACCATCTTGGCTCACCAATATCTCGAAACATAGGGTTCGTGTTGTATGAAATGATTTGCTTAACAGAATGACGCAAAGCTTTTGATGGAATAGTCCCCCAATGAGTACAACTGCCACCAACAACATCTGCTTCTTCTATGACAGCTACTTTTTTGCCTTTCTTGGCCGCGTTCATCGCAGCCCCCTCTCCCGAGGGGCCAGTACCCAACACAATTACGTCATAATGATAATCAGCCATTTGAACTCCCTATAGTGTTCGAAACTCTACGTCCATTAACCTTATCTTCGCTTAGGCTATTTACGTTTGATTTTTTACTTTTGACTAGCGTCGTATGCCAAGTCATTTTCTTTTGTATTTTGGGCTTTCTCTACTTCGGTGTCGCATATGGTTTTATCACCACCACAGACATCACAGGCCGTTTCCATACCGATAGCACTCATACCACCGCAAGAGCCAGCAATAGGCTTCCCACCCATCAAAATACCCACTGACATCAGAACGACCACAGTTAGCATAAATACAAAAACTACAATAAACATTTCCATAAAAAACCTCGACTATGGAGAGAGCCAACCTGCAAATGCAGGGGATAAGTGTTCAATAAATTCACCCTCTTGATCTCTAACAATCAAATAGGCCTTAATATCATTCAATTCCGAAAATTCTTTTGCTTTATCCATACCCATTACAAGCATAGCAGTAGCGAGCGCATCGGCACGGGCGCACGATTCATCAAGTATAGTAACGGATGCCAGTGAATGCTCCACCGGCTTGCCCGTCTTTGGATTAATACTATGACTGTAGCGTCTACCCTCTAATTCAAAGTAATTACGGTAATCACCAGATGTTGCAATTGATATATCTGTTACTGGTAATATTTTATGCACTTTTCTAACAAGTAAATCAGGGGTTTCAATTGCGATTTTCCAACTTACTCCAGGAGACTTGACGCCTTTTGCTTTCATTTCACCACCGATTTCAACTAGGTAATCATTGATATCGTGTTGATCTAACAGCTCAGCAACAGCATCCACAGCGTAGCCTTTTGCAATAGCTGACAAATCTATATATCGAGGATCCGTTTTGGATAAAACCCCCTGATTCAATGAAATACCCTGAGAACCTATATTTCTCAGTATTTCATGAATTTTTTTGCTTGTGGGCGCCTTGATTGGCGTTTTATCAGGCCCAAAACCCCATACATTCACTAATGGCCCGACAGTAACATCGAATAATCCACCAGTTAACTCACTAAGAGAAAGAGACAGGTTTATCACGTCAGAGAATTGTGTACTAATTTCTTGGGAAGCAGGCGCTTTTTTAGAATTAAAAAGTGACAGTTCACTATTTGGATCATATGTGGACATCTGAGAGTTTAAACTCATAAGCAGGCTATCTATTTCAGACTGAATTGTGCCTGAAAGACTGACTGACAACTTAGGCGCCCATAAAATAGAATAGGTGGTCCCCATAGTCTTGCCTTTAATCGCATCAACTGAAATACGAGACTCAGAACAAGCAACTAATTGAAGGGCACAAAAAATGGTTATAACAAAAAACTTCATAAAATATCCAAATGCAAGCGCCCTTAGTATAGCCAATTAGATCGAAAGCCTCTATGAAGATACGCCTTTAAACCCTAAATACTTAAGTAAACCGAGGCCTTTCTTAAATACAATCAGCAAAAACGAAAAAGCCCGGAAAACCGGGCTTTTTTTGCAGCAAATAACAACCGAAGCTAACCAGGAACGAGCAGCTTTTGTAGCCTGTTCTCCCCAGGCTGTGTCAACTGCCAATAATTACGTAAACCACTTTGCTCACTTGCTACATTAACTATCACCCCAGCACCCTTCAAATAGGCCTTTAAGCGCTGAAATTCAATCTCATTACACCTAACATCACCGACAGCATGACCATCAGGTACAACCTCTAAAAATTTGTCTTGGTATTCATCTTCAATATATGACTGCAAAGCAGAACGCATTCTATCTTCGGTAACCGGAGACGTCATCATTGTACCAATACTTAAAAATGCACTCTCCCATGTCATGTCAATAGTAAGTTCCACATCATGGCAATTACCATGCGCAAAAACCTTTCCAGTGAAACGCAAAGGGTAAGAATCCATTTTAAACAAGGTATCTGTTATCGCCAACTGCATCTCCCTTGTATCCGCAACACTTTGCTGATTTAACCCCACCTTAAATTGAGGCTTCATATGATCCCGTAAAACTTGCCTAGCTAACAACAATATATCTTCTTTGGTGCTCCAGTATTTAAATGTTCCCGACATCATGAGCCGATGGAGCGATTTAAGCCTCTGAACAGACGTTTGGGAAAGACCCTTTAACTCGGCATTTTTCAATAATGCAACAACCGTTTTTTGTTTGCTTTTAGCGTAAACAGCCTCTCTATGAATGTAGCTTTCACCACTGTCAGACAAGGTCCCATAACTATCAGCCACCAACAAAACATAAATATCACATTTATCAATGGCCTCTCGGACAACCTTCCAGTCGTATTCCCCTGATTGAGGCCCATAAAATGTAGAGACAGGTAAGCCACCAAGCTGCATAACGACTCGATTGACTGTATATAGAGCATCAGCAGTGTTATTTGCATCAGCACTGACGAAAACGATAGGGGATTTATTTGGCGTGGTAGCCATAGTTACTTAACATCCAAGGTTCATATCCATTCCAGCACTTTGGCCAGATATAACAATATACTAATGCTCAAGGCGGAACACAATGTGCTTATAACAATGATATTCGAGGCTAATGCATAATTACCACCCATTGCCCTAACCATTACAAAACTTGCTGTCGCTGTTGGGCTGGCAAACATGAGCATAATACAACCTAACTCCACCCCCCTAAAACCATAAATATATGCGGCCAAAGTCACTAGGATTGGTAAAACCACCAATTTCCCAAGAATGACCTGCAAGGACAGGAAGCTGCTTCTACGAAGCTCCGTCAAACTCAAAGCGCCACCAATACTAATCAAAGCTAAAGGTAAAGTCATCTGAGCTAAATAGGTACCGGCATCATAGGCAACAATAGGTAATGTAAATTCAAAATAAAGACATAAAAACCCAATTAAAATAGCAATAATCAAAGGGTTCTTAGCTATATTTTTAAAAATACTAAGTAAAGGAATAGGTTGATCAGAATCTAAGCTCTTGCTCAACCCATAAACAGATAAAACGTTAAAAACAGGTGTCACGACAGCCAGAATAGCCGCTCCAATAGCGAGACCTGAATCACCAAACCCATTAGCGCACAAAGCTAAACCAATAATACCTAAATTACTTCTAAAGGCACCTTGCACGGCCACCCCTCTATCTTGCTGCTTATCCATAAATACAGACAACCACCAAAAAGCGACAAAACTGATAACGGCTGATACAACACAAAAAACAATGAGATCAAACTGCCCCACCCAATCAACAGTAGAATCTAAAATAGAAATCTTAAACACCACCGACCCCCCCTACCAAA